>Ga0214545_1006333_pt1 | contig 20682 bp, 9 predicted proteins | sample CNSS4metaG_FD_160064 | JGI IMG/M metagenome (GOLD analysis project Ga0214545, IMG submission 160064) | Root nodule microbial communities from cowpea collected in UCLA plant growth center, Los Angeles, California, USA - CNSS4 | ecosystem: Host-associated > Plants > Roots > Nodule | place: USA...
AATATATATATATATATATATATATATATATATATATATATATATATATATATATATATATATATATATATATATATATATATTAAATTGGTTCTTGAGCGTATATTAAATTGGTTATGAAACCGATCTAATATACAACGATATAATATCTTTAATATACAACGATACTGAAATAACCAATCTAATACTTTAAATTAAAAAGAAAAAACAGAAGTGCATTCATATTTTTTGTCTCAACTTGAATGTTTTAATTTATGTAGGTATTCAAAACAATCACAACAATTAAAGACAAAATGAGCAATACAAATTACTCAAACAGAAAATAACTCCACAAAATTTTAATTTTCTATTCACAAATCAAAATGAACACTAAGAAAAATCATTCTAGAAAATTACACATTCATCTCAACATCTCTATATATATGGTTTTAACAAGTCATTAGAATACTCTCAATCAATCCTAATCATCCTTAGAATAAACCCAAATCAAGAAAAAACAAAACAGATAAAAAGAGGAGAGGAGAGTGTTTTGTGTCAATAGTTTGGTCTAACCCCAATTAAACACTATTTATATATTTCATTTTGATATACCAGTATAAAATAGGTATTTTACATCGAATATTTACGTTTAATTATCTAATTATGTTTGTTAAAAGTTTGACGTAGAAGCAACTAATATAAATTTATGTTGATTAAAATATTTTTACAACAGTCAATTTATGAGAGTATGTCATACTATTCCAATTATTATTATAATAATAACTAGCATGAAAAATTATGCCTTGATCTATGTTAATCGACTTAGAAAGTATTCAATCCATTAGTGCTAACAACAATTAATGAGAAAACAATGGAAAGAGGATGATGTCACTCTCATATCACATTGATAAAAGATAAACTGAAAAGTAATATGATAAGTTTTATGTATAATGCGTTAGAAATAATTTTAGAAACCTTCAAAAGATGTAAATTAAACTTTCAAAAATTTTAGAAACCTTTCATAAATGAGTAAAGGATTAACTTTGAATAAATTGATACTTTAGAGAAAACTCATTTCTAACTTCAAAAAAATATTATTTTCAATGTTCCATGATCTTTTATATATAGCTATGTAATATAAAATCAATCTAAATATGAATTGTAATAAATAATACAAGGAGAAAAATACTAAGAACTATATTAATTATATTTTCGTTCTCAAAAAAAAAAAAAGCTACGTCTACTTAATTAATCACCAATCACCTTAATTAAGCCATTTAACATATATTAAAATTTTATTTGAATCCTTAAGAAAACAAAAAAAAGCAACACACAACATGATCATGAACTCTGCAGGATCTCCTACCACCACTTGTGAAACTGGATCACAAACAGCTAAGATCTTGAATCCTACAAGATCTCTTAATTTCTTGTGAAACTTTATCACATGAAATCATTGATCCTAATAAAAAAAGTTGACAACACAAAAAGAATAATAAAAAAGAACAAGATCATCTAAAATAATTAACTCAAAATTATAAAAGAGGGATAATGAAGATCTTCAAGGTGATGAAGATCTTTAATTGAATAAAATAAGGTTAGATATTCACTCTTTCAAATGCTTAAGTGGTTTTAGTTAATTAAGACGAGGACTCTACTAAAATATGGTACTTTATTAACTTAGTTAGATCAAGAACATTTTAATTATTGAAACTTTATTTCAATAAATGGTAAAAACACTTTTATATGTCATTTCTATTTCTATTTAATTTAACGAAGACCAAGTTGAAACTTTACTACACTTAAAACAACAAAATTACATTACAAACAATAAATTAACTCTCAACACATTCATACTAAAATCCAAGTGATTAAAGCATCAAATCAACTAACTCAAACTTGCTTACAGCTTCAATCTCAACATAGTGTAAGATATAAATATTCTTAATGAAGAAGATATACAATAATAATAAATAATTAATGATGATTTTTAAGATATTTTTTTTATTGATGCAATAAATCATATCATATTTCTCTGAGCAATGTAATTAAATCATATATCTCACATAACCATTTATGGACTATTCCATACTAGATTGACCTTCATCAAATATGTAAATATAAAATAAATTATAATTATAAAAATAAATATAAATGATTTTTATAATTAAATTGTAGAAAATTTTTATTTATTTTATGATTGATTTTTATTTTTTATTGGAAGATTTTATTTGTTTAATTAAAAAAATTATTTAAATTTAAAGAAAAATGTTAAATTTAAATAAATTGGTACCTTTAAAGGATAAAAATGAAAATAAAAATGTAAATAGAGAAAAATGAAAATCTGAAACTAATACATAAAACAGAAGCGGACGGACATAGATAGGGAAGTGAGGAACCCCAACTCCCACCCCGAGCACGCAACCATTGCCACCAACCACGCCAACGCTGCATAATTTCTTTCTCTTCTCCAACCTTCGCATATCTGTAAGATTCCAACAACATTTTCTAACTTTGTCTTTTGCTTTCTAACTTTCCCTCAATGCCACTGTATTCTTCTGTTCTTGGAGACAAATTTGAAAATTAAAAAGAAAAAACATTCGCGATATTTGTAATTAATTATTGTATTTATTTATGCTAATTGGATAGCAATAAGGTTTTTCAGATATTAGATAATCTTGTATGAGATTCCACTTGAGCTTTGTTTTTTGTCTTTACATCTGAGTGTTGACAAATGATTTTTCTGATATTGTTTGGTGGATTCATACAATTTCAAGGAAAATGAATATCTGATGTTTCTAAACTTTATAGGAAGACGTAATTCTTTGGTGGGTATATCATACGTAATTTAACTTAATAGATACTATGATGATTGGATTGCAATCCATGTGACTTTGCAGGGACTAATAATTGTGGTCCAATAAGATGGGGAGTGTTACAGAAGGGAAGTTGAGGTTTTGTATAGACAGAGGGGGCACATTTACTGATGTGTATGCAGAAATCCCTGGTCGGTCTGATGGCCAAGTTTTGAAGCTTCTGTCAGTTGACCCTTTGAACTATGATGATGCACCGGTGGAAGGGATAAGGAGGATCCTTGAAGAATTCATTGGTGAGAAAATTCCACGCAACTCCAAGATACCCACTGACAAGATTGAATGGATAAGGATGGGTACAACTGTGGCAACAAATGCTCTTTTGGAGCGTAAGGGAGAAAGGATTGCTGTGTGTGTGACTCGAGGCTTTCGTGATTTGCTTCAGATTGGGAACCAGGCTCGCCCCAGCATATTTGATTTGACCGTGTCAAAGCCCTCAAATCTCTATGAAGAAGTTGTAGAGGTTGAAGAGAGAGTTCAGCTTGTTCAGTCTGAGGAAGAAGAAAAAAAACAGGGTGCTTCTTCATTACTGGTTAAAGGAATTTCAGGTGAGATTGTCAGGATTGTGAAGCCTCTTAATGAAGAAGCGCTGAAGCCTGTATTGAAAAGGTTATTGGAGAAAGGAATTAACTGTTTGGCTGTTGTTCTAATGCATTCATACACTTATCCACAACATGAACAGCAGGTTGAAAAGTTAGCTTTGAGTCTGGGATTCAGACATGTTTCCATATCATCTGCTTTGAGTCCCATGGTTCGAGCTGTTCCTCGTGGTCTAACAGCTAGCGTAGATGCTTATCTGACCCCAGTTATTAAAGAATATCTGTCAGGATTCATCTCCAAATTTGATGAGGGAATTGGAAAGTTGAATGTTTTATTTATGCAATCAGATGGAGGACTTGCTCCTGAGAGTTCCTTCTCGGGGCACAAAGCAATTTTGTCTGGCCCTGCTGGAGGAGTTGTTGGTTACTCGCAAACTCTTTTTGGGCTTGAAACGGATAAGCCATTAATTGGGTTTGATATGGGAGGAACATCTACAGATGTGAGTCGATATGCTGGTAGCTATGAGCAAGTGCTGGAAACCCAAATTGCGGGTGCCATCATTCAAGCACCTCAGCTTGACATAAACACTGTAGCTGCTGGCGGTGGTTCAAAGTTGAAGTTCCAATTTGGTGCCTTTCAAGCTGGACCCGAATCGGTTGGAGCACACCCTGGTCCTGCATGTTATCGGAAAGGTGGGGAGTTGGCAATTACTGATGCTAACCTAATTCTGGGATATGTTATTCCTGATTATTTCCCTTCTATATTTGGGCCAAATGAAGATCAGCCTCTTGATATCAAGTCAAGCAGAGGAAAATTTGAGGAGCTTGCTAGGCAAATCAATGCTCACCGAAGGCATCAAGATCCATCTTCAAAAGACATGTCAGTAGAAGAGATTGCACTTGGGTTTGTGGATGTTGCCAATGAAACAATGTGTCGTCCAATAAGGCAGTTGACTGAAATGAAGGGACATGAGACAAAGAACCATTCACTTGCATGCTTTGGAGGTGCTGGACCTCAGCATGCTTGTGCTATTGCTAGGTCGTTAGGTATGAAAGAAGTGCTTATTCACAAATTGTGTGGGATCTTGAGTGCATATGGAATGGGATTGGCAAATGTTGTAGAAGAGGCACAGGAGCCTTATTCTGCAGTATATGGAGCTGAATCTATTATTGAGGTCTCACAACGAGAAGCTGTTTTACTAAGACAGGTAAAGCAGAAGTTGCAAAATCAAGCATTTAAAGAGGAAAATATTTCAACAGAGACGTACTTAAACTTGAGATATGAAGGTACAGACACTGCCATCATGGTCAAAAGACAAATAGCTGAAGATGGACAATTATATGATTATGCCACTGAGTTTGTGAGATTGTTTCAGCAGGAGTACGGTTTTAAACTCCAGAACAGAAACATTGTGATCTGTGATGTTAGAGTTCGTGGTATAGGAGTTACCAATATATTGAGGCCACAGGCTATAGAACCTGCGTCTGGTAGTCCTATAGTTGAAGGCTACTATAAGGTTTACTTTGGGAATGGTTGGCAGGAAACACCTCTCTATAAGCTTGAAAAGTTGGGCTATGGGCACATGATGTCTGGCCCAGCAATCATCATGAATGGCAATAGTACTGTGATAGTAGAGCCCAACTGTAGAGCCACCATAACCAAATATGGAAACATCAGGATTGAAATAGATTCTCCTTTAACCAGTGTTAAAATATCAGATAAAGTTGCGGATGTTGTACAGCTCTCCATCTTCAATCACAGATTTATGGGTATAGCTGAGCAGATGGGAAGGACACTACAAAGAACTTCCATTTCAACAAATATCAAAGAACGACTTGATTTTTCATGTGCTCTATTTGACCCTAGTGGGGGCCTAGTTGCAAATGCACCTCATGTTCCTGTCCATCTAGGTGCTATGTCTAGTACAGTTCGGTGGCAGCTCAGTTACTGGGGTGAGAATCTAAGTGAAGGAGATGTTTTGGTTACTAACCATCCGTCAGCTGGAGGTAGCCATCTTCCTGATATAACAGTTATTACACCTGTTTTCTTCAATGGGAACGTAGTATTTTTTGTGGCAAATAGAGGGCATCATGCAGAGATCGGGGGTACTACTCCTGGAAGCATGCCTCCATTTTCAAAGTCCATATTAGAGGAAGGAGCGGCCATTAAGGCATTTAAGCTTGTGGAAAAAGGCGTCTTTCAAGAAGAAGGGATCATTAAACTTCTGCAGTTTCCAAATTCTGATGGTCATGGAAATAAGATTCCAGGATCTCGCAGGATTCAAGATAACTTATCAGATCTGCGAGCACAGGTAGCAGCAAATCAAAGAGGAATTACTCTAGTTCAAGAGCTCATTGAGCAGTTTGGTCTGGAAACTGTTCAGGCTTACATGAATTACGTACAGGTGAATGCAGAAGCAGCAGTAAGAGAGATGTTGAAGTCTGTTGGTCATAGCATTTCATCCAAGAATGAACTTGCGACTATTGAAGAAGAGGACTACATGGATGATGGATCCATTATTCATTTGAAACTGAGCATTGACTCTAATAAAGGAGAAGCAGTTTTTGATTTTGCTGGGACAAGTGCTGAAGTTTATGGTAATTGGAATGCACCAGAAGCTGTAACAGCTGCAGCTGTCATATACTGTGTTCGCTGTTTAGTGAATGTTGATATTCCTCTCAATCAAGGTTGCTTGGCGCCGGTGAAGATTCTTATCCCAGAGGGCTCATTTCTCTCTCCTAGTGATACTGCTGCTGTAGTAGGGGGTAATGTCCTTACATCCCAGAGGATAACTGATGTTATATTCACTGCATTTCAAGCCTCTGCTTGTTCACAGGGATGTATGAATAATTTTACATTTGGAGATGATACCTTTGGTTACTATGAAACAATTGGAGGTGGAAGTGGGGCTGGTCCTACTTGGGATGGGACCAGTGGGGTACAATGCCACATGACAAATACAAGAATGACTGATCCTGAGATATTTGAGCAAAGATATCCAGTGATTCTGCACAAGTTTGGACTTAGAGAAAACAGTGGTGGAGATGGGTTTCATAAAGGTGGCGATGGTCTACTTAGAGAAATAGAGTTTAGGCGCCCAGTTATTGTTAGCATTCTTTCTGAGAGGCGTGTCCATGCACCAAGAGGGCTCAAGGGAGGGAAAGATGGTGCTCGTGGAGCTAACTATCTTATAAAGAAAGATAAACGAAAGATTTATCTTGGTGGTAAGAATACAGTTGAGGTGCTTCCAGGGGAAGTTCTTCAAATTTTGACTCCTGGTGGTGGCGGATGGGGATCTCCATTGTAATGTTTCTTGTCTGTTGGATAAGAACATTGTGAGGAACAACTTTATGTTTGCTGTTTTGGTTACATGGCATCAAAAGTTGTGTTGTTACTATGGATTGATATGCTATACACATCAATAAAATTAAAAATAATTGGATCTCCATTTTAATATATTTGTTCAATTATACCCTCAATTTGATCACACAATTTCCTTCACAGTTCCTTACACTTTTTTTTTTTTTTATTTCATAATGTTGAGATGCTTCTACCAAACATAGAATCTGTGAAGTCTTTCTCAGAGGTTGGATCCCCAATCTTCTGTTCATTCATTCTAGTCTTATGCAAGTGAGGGGTAGAAATGGGTTTTTGGGAGCAACTATACCTGATAAGGTGAAACTCTTCTCCAGCTGTCAGTATTTGAACCTGCAAGGCTTCTCAATTAAATCTAGAGTTATTAACTTCACTGTGCATCTAGTTTCTGAGAAGTACTAATCTAAGGGACTTGCAAATATAAACCGTGAGTCTCTTTAGAAGCATATATATCCAGCCAAAAGTTCATATTTACCTTATGGAGACGCTCGAGGATTAGAAGGTAAGTCATGCATATTAAAGAGCTTTTGGGTCTTCCATACAACAACATAACTTTAAAAATATCTAGATTTTTCATAAAATTGAAATCCTGATAGCGGGTGGGTTTAGTTAGACAACTTTGATAGTGTTTCTATTCGCACACTTTGTCAACATGGAGTATTTAATTCTTCTTGCTATATAAGACATTGTATCCTCTGATTTTGGTTGAATTGGGAGTAGGATTCTTCTAGGATCTCCTAGATGAAATTTGGTTTTGGAGTTAAATCTTATAGGGGTATCTTAGTATGCCTTTGTTTGTTTGATCATTTTATGTTTAACTAAAGGCTTCTGTTGTTGGGAAATTTGAGGATCGTAGTATTTTTGCTATTTTTAATTCCTCTTTGCGTTGGATAAACTTATTTGGTTGAAAGATTTTGCTATTGGTGCCATAAAGCTGCAGATTAAGATATATCCAATAACCTCTTTCAGTCCCAGCGGCTGACACAATTGGTATATTTCCTCTGCAATCCAACATATCTTGATTGGACTTTATGGCACGAACTACATCAAGAAAATCGCTGAATTTCAGCTATCCGTGATGAACCTCTAGCTGACATTAAAAGTATTTTCAATTTCTTCACAGAAATTGGAAAGAGCAATGATGATAATAATAACCAAAGTCAATTATGGGGATGCTTAGTTTTTCCATTGGTATATACTTGTAAATTTGTTTAGTTATTCTAGCACAAGCTTTCTGGAATTTCTGAAACAAGATTTCTGGAAAAAGGTTTTCAAAATGAAATTTTAAAAACAAGCTTTTCGAAACACCTGAAATCCATTATGAAACAAGCTTTCTATAACAATTTTCTAAACGAGTTTTCCGGAACTTTTAGTTTGGATGTACAATTATTAGCGGAATCAGTTTATTAGAATAATAACATCCAATAACTCAACTCTTTACAATACTATTTAATTACAATAACACAATATGATTCAATAAAAAAGAACCATTATTTAAACAATCAAAAGATATTTTTTAATAATTTGGAAGCTATCTATAGCATAATTAATAAATTCATACAATAAGGTCCAAAAGTATGTATAATAATCTTTAGTTATAACAAAGGAAACTAATTTTAACTCACTTTTTTTGTATACTCATACTTTTTATTTATTTATGATACTCTATTTACTTACAAACATCCAGTGAGTCTTATTTATCTCCTTTCAATAGTATTTTTTCTTTCTTATTGTAAACAAATAACATATACACCAAGATACTGAAGTTTCATAGATGGACTACATTGTGTAGATTCTTCATTATTGTAAAAAACTTGACTTATACACCAAAAGATTGAAGATTTCATATTATTAAAGAGGTTGATTTAAAGATGTTTAACGTGAAGTCTAGTAAAACTTTTTCTTATGCACCATTAAGAGTTTGCACTCAAAATCATGTTAATATTTTTTTCTCAATCAATTTTTTGCTACCACTATTCCTCATTCGTAAGAGTTATGTTTGACTCCCTTGTTAAATTGTGTTAATTAGTATAATATTCATAATCATAATATATGAATGAAATTGAAAATGTGTTTTAAAAGGAGATAAAGGTACCATTAATGAACATTTAAGGATAAGATTGGAGTAAAAAATATTAATCAATGGAGAATGTCTTTTAAAGGCAATGACATCTAGCCTGTTTTAAGAGTTTTTAAGTAATGTTAAGTTAAGAGTTTTTAAGTAATGTTAAGTAATGTGGGAGATATCATATTGATTAAAAATATAAAGTATTATTCTAATATATATAAAAATAAGTATAAACCTTATTTTATAAATTTAAGTAATGTTTAAAATTATTTTTTAAAATGACATTAGAATCATTTGAAATTTATTATAACGAGATTTATTATTCGTTAGATTTATTGTGTCACCCATTATTAAACTTCTATGGATTTCTATTAATATTTAGTCTCACGTTTCAAATAAATGTGTTTTGGTGTGAGATATATGTGTTAAAGATTTTAAATATACTATAAATAATATAAATAAGATAAATGTATAGGGTATGCAAGTGCAAATCTAATATTATAAATTTATTTTTCAGAATTATTTTAAGTTTAAAGTCACTTATTAAAAAAGTGATATTTATCATTCAATGAAATAAAATATGTGTTTTCTAAATACGTTTTCCACTAAAGTTAAGACATTTATTCATCATATATAAACAAATCTAGCAAATAAGAGTGTTGTTATGAGTATTATAGATTTAAAAAGCTAAAGAATAGATCTTATTTAGAAAGTTTACTAAATACACAAATCTGTAATAAGTTCTTTTATACAAGTAGTTAGTTAGTTTTTTTTCTTCTGTAAATATGATGAAGACTCTTGTAATTTTTCTTCAATGTTTTAACACAACGCACTTCATGTACTTGTTACACTCATGGCAATTTTGCTTACGGAAAAAGTTTGTTCTGATCCATTCTTTATTTATTTTTTAATTGAAATATATTTACTTTTTTTAATCATCTTTATGTAAATCTTACTTTTTCTTGCAAAATACTAATTTATGTGAATTAAAATGAATTATATTTGGTGTTAAGAGTTCTAGCAGTGTCTTCTCAAATTAATAACTGACATAGTTACTAATTTGATTGAAGAACCTTGACAGTTTTTTTTAATATAAAAAGGATTCTAAAAGAATTACACAATAGTAAAAAACATTATACCACCATTAGATATGAACACTTGTAGATAAAGGATACTCTTCTAACATCAAATAATTCTTCTCCGTTTCCTTTCATTATATTTGTCAAAAAATTAACTAATTTAATTTAATAATATTTTAATTAATGATAATTTGAATTAATACTATTTTAATTAATGATAAATCTCATTCGAGATTATTAATAGTTGATTTTTCTATTTATTTAGAGTAAAATTGATGAATTTCGTAATAATTTTTTAAATAAAAATTATCATTCTTTTATATATTACTTTCGACTTTTGAATATCACGGGTGTTTATTGGATTATATTATGTGATATTCTCATTCAATCTAACTAGTGTAAACACAGGCGCTATCGCGCCTGTGTGTACGCATTTTTTGAATTATATTAAGAATTGATGATATTGTAATGTTATTAATTTAATAAACAAAATAAAAGTATATTTATAAAAAATAAAATAAAATGTACGAAGAAAATAAGAGAAAAATAACTATTGATGAATAGTAAGAGAAAAAAAGAAAAAAGAGATAAGTAAATAATTTTATAGAAACTTATAAAAATAACCGTTAATTTTTAAAAATTTAATAAATAATTAAATTATAAAGGGTAAAGTTGGAATTATGAAATGTGGACACAAAAGAGGGAATTCCCTTTATATATAGTTATAGATTCAACATAATTAGGTTGTGTTGGATTTTATTATATGATTGAATCAAATCTGATTAAAAAGAAAATAACTTTTTTTATACCGTTAGATGATAAATTTAGAAGGAATGACTCTTTTTTATTATTTTGTTATGAATATGTTTTTTTTATGTCATCTATTAGTTTGAACAAATTTGGTATAACTTGCATGTTGACTTACTTAAAATGTTAAATTAATTTTTGTATGACTTGTTATTTTTTAATTAGTTTAGTACTTTAAATTACAACTTTTGATAAAAAGAATGTTTTTTTTTATCAATTTATTTAACTCAATCTCAATGCATTAAGTAAGTGTGATTTGAGTTTACCATAATATATATATATATATATATATATATATATATATATATATATATCACTTCAATTTTCTTTTCAATATCAGATCTAACTAATCGCTCATTTCGTATTCTTTTTTATAAATATTTATTAATTTTTTCTTTATGTTTATAGCGACTTCTATCAACAGATTGAAGTGAGATAGTTTTATTGTATTTCGTTAATGATTTGTTATTTTAAAATTATATTTTATTTGACCAGAGAGATATATACAATCTCTATACACAACTTTGCAACAAAACAACGTATCTATATTACATTGTTTTTGTCCCTCTACAAAACTTGCCCACATTTTTTATAACTAATAACTACTCCAACTTACTATCCCTTTTTCTTTAACAATATAAAATAAAATGAAAAAAATAAATATTTTGCTAACTAAATTTTGATAATTTTCTTTTTATAATTTGAACTATTGTTTTTTCTAAAATTTTGAAATATAAAAAAATTAAAAAATTACTCTCTTTTTCTCGTTCACATGTTTAATAAAGTATGTGCTAATTTTAGTAAGTACCCAATGCTGTATGAGCATTTAAAAATAAAATAAAATATATTTTTTATAAGACTATATATAAACCACTCCTTAGTCTTCACAAGAAACAAAGTCTCTCTATCTTGAAAAAATGAAAAAAAAAAAAGTGTCTTTTGGGTTTTTGTTGGGTTGGGCCGAAATAAAAAAGTGAGTCCAGCCACACCGACATAGGAACCGCCGTGAAAATAAAATAGATGCAAACAAAAAGTAAAACAAAACCGCGTCAAAGATTGAATTTAAAAACATGTTTCTATTCTTCCTCTGACGTTAGATATAATCCTTAGTCAAAGTTGCAACCTCTTCCCACCTAACCCTTCATTCATCCCTTCCAATCCAATCTCTTCTTCCATTCCCATGTTGCCCTGATTCCTTCTCTCTCACATGGAGCTGCATCACAGAAAGTTACTTGAGCTTCCATATCCTCCTGATTTAAAAGATGATAAACAAAGTCCCAATAGCAACCACAAAACCACATACTTGATCGTCTGTTTTTCCGTTGTAGCCGCCGTTTTCGTTGTCCTCTGCTCCTACGCCATCTATGTGAAGTTTTTCTCTCCTAGGAACAGGTCTGTGAGGAGAACCTTGTCACGGCCTCAAACTGAGGAAGATTTGTTGGACGAAGAAGCACATGGCCCTGTGGTTGACCACCCCATCTGGTACATCCGCACCACTGGCCTCCAACAATCAGTGATCGGTGCCATCACCGTTTGCAAGTACAAGAAAGATGAAGGCTTGATTGAAGGGTCGGAATGTTCCGTTTGTTTGAGCGAGTTTGAAGAGGATGAAAGTCTCAGGCTTTTGCCTAAGTGTAACCACGCTTTTCACTTGCCTTGCATTGACACCTGGCTTAGATCGCATACCAATTGCCCCATGTGCCGTGCTCCTATTGTCACTGACCCCACAAGGGTTCCTTCCATGGACCCCAATGCTTTTGCTTCCAGGTCTTTTGTGGAGATGGAGGTTTCTGAAAGTGGTGATGGAGAAGAACATAATCATGTTCAAGCTCAAGCCCAACATGGTGATGATTTGTTGAGGGGTGAAGAAGAGGAAGAGGTTGAAGTGTGTGAAACTGAGAACATGGCTTCAGAAGTGGTGGCTGTGCAGCCAAGAAGATCGGTGTCTCTGGATTCTTCTTCTGCTGCTAAGATCAGTCTTGCTCTTGCTACTGTTGTGTCAGGAGATTCTCATGGAAATAATTCAAAGAGAATTAAAGGTGGTTGCAGTTCTTCTTCTTCTTCGTCTTCCATCAAGAGGTCACGATCCTTCAATGCCAAGCACTTAATATCATGGTATGGACGCAGCCAGAGAAAGCCAAACCCTCCATTGAGAAGCTTCTGATTGACTGGAGTTGGAACTCTTGGCTCTGTAAGTTCTTAGGAGAAATTATTAGGCACTCTGGAACCTCCTGTATTTATAGTCTTCATTAATCTCTATACAACATACACTCAACTTTTTCTGCTGTTTATGAAAACGATTAATAACACTTAATTATAGGTTACATAGAGATTAATGAAGATCATAAACCTAGTAGTTTTCCAGGCTTTGCCAGCTAGAGTGTAGTTTCTGACTCTCAACAAGATGAGAGTTTGAAGGGTTTCTGTGTGATGATCAAGTGTACCTATAAAGTATAACGGCAAAGCAAAGGTTGTGAAGGAATTGGAGGATTATCCTTTGCCTTGTTTGGCTCACGAGGTAGCATGTGTGATGTCTGTTCTGTTTTCTAAGAGGCAATGTAACGAGCACTTTATGTGTATACCTTTTTTCTCATCCAACATGGTGCATGGATGCTGAAAATAAATGCAGGGCATATTGTCTAACTTTCACCAATTAATGTACAGTAATATCTTATGAAATCGAGTTTGCACATTTTTTATCCTAGTGAAAAGGTAAAAAGTATTAATAACGAGAGCTAAACTAGGCTTCAGTTTCAGAAACTGCTTGCTAGCAATTTGATGATGAAGGAGGTTTCAGAAACTCAAATTCGCGAGCCGAAAACGCAGTCTCAGGAATTAAAATTCCCTAACATGATTTCATAATTTGTCACTTTGTAACATGTTTTAAGAGCTCGTCAGTGGATAGTTGAAAAAAATGAAACAATTGGTCATGTAATAAAGCCATGACAGCAGATAACACAACAATGTCCCTCTCTTTTTCTTCGGTATGTATGGTACAACCAGGAACCAAAACCCATTCATGAATTTAGGTTATGAATATTTCAGTGTTTGAAGACTATTGATGTTTTTCACTGCCAATAAATTTCTTAGGCATATTCGAAAAAACAACAGAAATAGTTTTAATCCGCCCAAAAAAAAATTAAATTGAACTAGATTATTTTTAATCAATCTATTTAGCCCATATCTTAAATAAAAGTAATATTATTTTTAAGAAATGTTTATATATATATATATATATATATATATATATATATATATATATATATATATATATATATATATATATATATATATATATATATATATATATATATATATATATACACACACACACAGCCGATCAGGTTAGATGAAGTCAGATGCAGCAATTTAATAATTGTATATAACTAATTGTTTCTTTTGTCAAAATTTATACGATTACAATATTTGACATGAAGTACGTTAGATTTTAATTAAATCTTTATTTTAATTGATAAAATCATTGTCATAAATGTCAAATTCATTGGTAACCTAACCTAATAAATAGATAGGAAGAAAACAACCTTATTCTAGGAAGAAAATATGGCAACCAGTTCACCTTTTTTCATCAAACCTCTTCCAAAAGTCTAGTTTGTGACATATGTGATAGTCACGAAACGACAAAAGAACACACGAACGGTGGCTAACTTAATGTTTGACACGTTTCAGATAACTACGAACCGAGTAATGATAAGAACTTAACCCCATTTCCTTCAACTTGAAGTGCCGAGGCCTACTCATATTTGTTCACTATCCAACTTTCTCTTCATTTTCACTGATTTAACTTCTATAATGGCTACAACAGCTTCTGAGGTTGGCCAGGTACAATCCAATAACAAAAAGAGTTTCACAAGCGTGAAAGCACTCACTGAATCACCAAAACTCACTTCCCTCCCTCCTTCATACACTTACACCACAAATTCAGATGATGAGATAGTGACAGACCCAGAAGAAGATGATCCAATTCCTGTCATTGATTATTCTCTCTTGGTCGCCGGCACACCTGATCAACGGGCCAAAACCATCCAGGACTTAGGCAGGGCTTGTGAGGAGTGGGGGTTCTTCATGCTCACCAATTACCTTGTGTCAAAGAGCATCATGGAGAAAATGGTTGATGAAGTTTTTGGTTTCTTCAATCTGAGAGAGGAGGAGAAGCAAGAGTATGCAGGTAAGGATGTGATGGAGCCTATAAGGTACGGCACCAGCTCCAATGTTTCAATGGACAAAGTCTTGTTCTGGAGGGATTTCCTTAAAATCGTGGTGCACCCAGAATTTCACTCTCCTCAGAAACCACCCGGGTTCAGGTTCTACCTCACTCTTTTCCACTTTTTCTCTCAACTCTTAAGACCCTCTTTGATGATAGATCACTGTTGGTGATGTTAAATGCAGAAGAATGTGTATTAAGTAGTAACCAAGATATTCTGTATGATAAATTTGGAATGTTTTTTGCTGTTAAGGGAAGCGTTAGCAGAGTACAGTAGAAGAACCTGGAAACTGGGAAAGGAAGTACTGAGAGGAATATCAGAAAGCTTGGGATTGGGAGTGAATTACATGGAGGATAGAATGAACTTAGATTCTGGTTTGCAAATGATAGCTGCAAATCTGTATCCACCTTGTCCACAACCTGAGCTTGCAATGGGAATACCTCCTCATTCTGATCATGGCCTCTTGAACCTGCTGATGCAGAACGGGGTTAGTGGCCTTCAAGTGCTTCACAACGGCAAATGGATCAATGTCAGTTCCACTTCAAACTGCTTGCTAGCTTTTGTGTCTGATCATCTAGAGGTACACAAGAACAAATCCTGGTTAAAATTGTGTTATATGAGATTACATGATTTGTTACTTGGTTAAGAATATTCTCTTTTACCCTTTTGTTTGTGCAATAGGTTGTGAGCAATGGCAAGTACAAGAGTGTGGTGCATCGAGCAGTAGTGAGCAACAAAGCTACAAGAATTTCCTTAGCAATAGTAATTGCACCATCTTTGGACACTGTTGTTGAACCGGCTAAAGAGCTTCTAGACAGTCAAAACAACCCTGCAGCTTACATTGGAATGAAACATAGAGACTATTTGCAACTTCAGAGCAGAAACCGGCTTAATGGAAAGTCTGTGTTAGATAATGTTAAAATCTGAATTTGAATCATGTAGAGTTACCTTAAGCTTAGGCTCAAAAGTTAGAGTTTGAGGCCAATGTTTTGTAATATATGTTACTTTCTCCTGTTACATTCTTATTACGAGGATGACAGTGTAATTTATAGAAATAATTGAGCCATTCACAGAAATTAGCACATCTTAATATTGACACTGTTGACGTTATATTTTGATTTGATAGCCAATATTAGCATGAATGAAATATGAAGATTGAGCCCTGAAAAGTTTGATATTAGTCTTTATCCTCGTGAGTTGTCTTGTCTCACATTCTTCATTGCATACCTTCAAACTCCACCATCATGGGAAAGTTCCATCTTCAACTTCATCCACCAACCGCACCAACGAGATAATTCCATGGTCCACAGCTTCGTTCCTGAGTCACGTTTCTTCCACTCAAAGATCTCCGTTGTACACGTGGAGCCCTCAAGGCCACACATGGTTCATGTCATGAGTTCCACGTCTCACACGCACTAAGATGCCGAGGTTCAACACCGGGCAATTTCTATCCGATGAACCCCAAACAAGAAAACGACAATGGCAATTGAAAAACCTATATATATTTAACTTTTTCTATATTTCATCAAATAATTTAATAATATTATCTTCAATTTAATGAATGAGTAAGACAGTATGTATTCTCAATCCAAAGATAAATTAATAATATTTTATTATCTCAAAAAATGATAAATGTTTAACTTTTTTTTCCCGTGTTGGAATATGATTTTTCTGTCAATCCCCACATCTCCACATTTCATATATTAATTAAAGGATAGTTATACTTTTATTTTTTTTTTTTAACCTATTGGTTTTTCTCTATTATTCTTTTATCGTGTCTTTAAGATTATTATCAATTTTAAAATTTTAAAATATATTAAAATTATCTTTAAAATATTAAAATAGTATGTTTTTAATATTCAATTAAAAATTATATAAAACAAAATTTAGTAAAAAAATCGGACTTCATAATCAATCATATCCACTAATTATCGGTCAGTTAAGTTTTTGTTCACGTTTCATTACTAATAACCATCCTTTTGAATTTTTTTCTTTTAACTTTTTAAAACTTTTTGGTCCGACTGTGATTCAAGCAAATCTTGTCAAGGTAACAAAAAACCAATTCAATTAATTAAAATTATTCACTCTCATGAAATGCTCCATGATAATTTTTTTTTAGATAGAAATATTTTTTGTCTTGTATTTTCAAAAGCATTGACTTTTGTATCAAACCGGAAATCATTTCCAGTTTTACATAATAATTTAGGAATTAAATCCATATTTATCTTTAAATATTCTAATAAAAGTAGCATTTTCAATAATTCTTTTAATAAATTCTATAAAAAAAATTACATCATTTTGTAAATTAGCAACTGGGTCACACTTGTGGCTTGTCATAAGATGAACCACTTCTCAATTTAGCCCTTAAGGTGGGTATTGTGTCATTGGGGCCTTGGGTTCAAGATGAGCTTGTGGGCTAGCACCTTAACGAAAGGGGTCTTTCTTCTTATACCCCTTTTTTTCTTCCTACAATCTCTTAAAAGTTTGTAATTCCTCAACTATCCCTTATTAAAATTATAATAAAAATCAATACTTTTATATTTTTTGGATTGAATATTTTAAAAAATATTTCTAAATTTGAAAAATGATTTTTAAAACATTCAATCTATGAAAAAAAAAAACTATTCCAAATTGATTATTTTGAAAGATACTTCTGAATTTGAAAATAGATTCTCAAATAGTCAATTCAGACAAATATTCTGAAATAGATGTTTTAGAAGTCATTTCGAGATCCGAAAATACATTTTAAAATACTTGTTCCAATTTTTTATATATTTTGGATTCAACATTTCAAAAGGTATTTTCAGATTTAAAAATACATTCCAGAATTCTACAACAGCTGTTTCGATTTTTTTTTTCTTTTTTCTGTATTTCAGAATATAGTAATGAGGGTAGTGTGAAGGGACAGATGAATGGAGGTGTATGATCTAATGATGTGTTAAAAGGAATGAATAATATGAATGACTTTGTTTTTCAGGACAGGGCCAAGATCTTTCAAGAATGAAGCAATTGTGACAAAAATGTTTGAAACGGAGTGTTCTAAGATTGTAAGGTTGATGGTTTATGGTAACTGATTCCTTTTATGATGAGATAAATGGTAATTAAGCTCATCATTCTATACATGTAGGGACTCAAATACTATGTCTCTTTTTTCATGTTCCCAATTCTGTCCCCTAATAAACTACTTTAACCAAACAAAACAAAATGTAGCCCAAGATAGATGTAATGCCTTTATTTGAATTTGAAATCATACTTCATTTTTTCCACGGCAGAATTTGTCATACTATATACTCTGTTTCTATTAAGTCGATCCATGGTGATTCTCCACGTTGTAAAAAATCAAAATCATATTTGGGAACGTTAACAAAATGAATTCCATATCAATAATGCAATTGCAACATCCTCTGCCATTGTTTATGTCGTTGCTTGCTGGGGTCATTTTGTTGCCAAGCCCGCAAATGAACGTGCAATTAATTATTGTCTCATCCATATGATTGACCAGTAACTTCAAACCTGATAAAATAAAATTTCTGCAACATTATACCAAAAAAAAGTAAAAAATTTGAAACAGTTTAAAATTTGAGATTTGGTGAAGTGAGAAAGAGAATGTTTGTTCCATAAATAAATGGTTAAAATTTGAGGGAAGTTGATAAAAGTTGGAGGGTACAGAAAGTGCTATTATTGGATGAAGAAATGAAGAGAGAAAAATAAGAATTAGAAATGGGCAGAGGCATGTGGGGCTAGAATTGGAACCTACGAGGCTCAACTCCCACTGCTTACTTTGAATCTCTCCCTTTCACATTTTTTCACAAACTCTCATCACTCTTTGTGTACATTTATAATGTCTACATTTTTTTAAGTAATTACTCTATGTATATAATTTTATGGATTAAATATATTTTTAGTTTTATGAAAATTAAAACTAATTTATAATATAAGAATAAACTGTATTACGAAGAGATTGAAGGATGTTGGCCCCAACGCCATTCTTATCCTCATGGTTGTTAGGAAGCATATATATGATGTTATGTTAAACGTCTTATTCTTTACTCACTTTTTTAATCAAAACCTCACTATCATTCAAACATTACAATAATTTCATCTCCCACAATTGCAACAATTTTCTACTCTTCTTTATGACACGTATATTTAATATAAAAAATGTTTTTTTTTATTGAAAAACTGTTTAAATGTTTGCATGAGGTTTCAGATTTAAATTTTATCATCTTCGTTGTAAACAAAGACAGATTCAGTGGTTGAAAAGTCAAACCTCAATCAATAAGGGATTAAAAGAGGACTTTACTACTAGTTAAAATGTAATGCTTAAAAAGTAAAAAATAATAATGGATTTTAAGCTTAATTCACTTTACAAAATATAAAATAAGATTTACACTCACTTATATATTATATATTATAAAAGAAGAAATATATATCAATGAGTTGTTCAATAGCATATGAAAAAATAGATCTAACAAATAACGAATTTTATTAGAATAGACTCTAACTTACGGATCTAATATTATGTTATGAAGTAAATTTTAAGATGAATGCATCCATATAAAATTGATTAGTAAGGTAAGTTTTTAACCTATTTTACAAGATAAACTGACTTTATCTTTAATCGATATGATATCTTCAACATGTAAAAAGATAAAAAAGTTAAGACAAGTAAAAAAATTTCTTCAAAAGTGATATAGAAAGTTTTATGTCAACATGATAAAATCTTGACAACTTAGAATTCAAACAATAATAATATAAAGAAGAAGAAATCAAGAGGTCACAAACTTCTATCTTACGTAGACTCATCGTCTGCTCCCTCATCAAACAACTCAGTCAGGGAGATAAATTTTTCAGACCTTTATGTTGTTATTGAAGCATATCATAGACTTCTATCGCACTTTTCTCTCATCTTTCAAACTTATAACAACTTTAAAAGAGAGGTAAAAATATTATCTAAACAAATCGAGTTTTCAAAAACTAAATATTTTTCTACAAAAAATCTTTCACTTATAAGTATTGATTTGTCACAAGATTAAAAATTAAATAGAGTACAAAAGCTTGAAATAAAGTTACGAAACTCAGTTAAAATTTTGAGAAAAAAAAAAGGAAAGAAAATACCACTCCTATTCTAAAAATTAAACAACTGACGAATATATCTTTAATGCACTGTTTATTCGGGGTGTGCCTTGTTGTAGCGTAATATTGAGAGCATATTTGCAAATATTTTGGTTGTTTGTTTAAGGGGTTTTAAATCAATTTGAAGATCCACGCATATACTTAAGATTTATAAAGAATATTGTTCAGTTTTAAGACACAAGAAAATAATCTCTATTGAACGGGAAAAAGAACACCATGTGCTTGAGAAAACAGAACATATACCCAAAAAAATGAGAAACCTACTTTGAAGAATAAGAGTTATAATAATAATAATAATAATAATAATAATAATAATAATAATAATAATAAAGTATTTATATTTAAATTTATATCGCATTTATCTTTAAGGATAAAATGGTAATCATCTAATTTTATTCATTAAAACATTTTCATAATTTATCATACCTCTCATATTATACATAAACTTTTATTTTAAATTCACTCAAATCACGTTATCTTTCCCTTAATATAAATAAGACCACAATCACTTCTTCATCCTCTCAAATTCATTCACTCACTCACTCTCATTGCCCCGCCTACCCCCAACCCAACATTTTACAATTAAAATATATATATATATA
>Ga0214545_1006335_pt1 | contig 20674 bp, 13 predicted proteins | sample CNSS4metaG_FD_160064 | JGI IMG/M metagenome (GOLD analysis project Ga0214545, IMG submission 160064) | Root nodule microbial communities from cowpea collected in UCLA plant growth center, Los Angeles, California, USA - CNSS4 | ecosystem: Host-associated > Plants > Roots > Nodule | place: USA...
TGGAGATATGGCGGGGACGGGTATTATGGCGGGTATATGTACATCCCCATACCCATCCCCATACCCAACTGAACAAGTCGGGGATTCCCCATACCCATACCCATACCCAGTCAATGTGGGGATTCCCCGTCAAAACGGGGACGGGTTCGGGCAATACCCACGGGGACGGGTTTATTTGCCATCTCTACAAACAATATAAACAACTCAAATACAATCCTGAAATGCGTACGAAACATCAAATAAACCTGACAAAATTTGATTAAAATGACTAAATTCATGTGATTCTAAAAATGAATAACTAAATTGGTCCAAAGTTTCAAAATGAACTAATTTTAAAATTCATCGAAAATTAAGGGACAAAAACATATTTAACCAAAAAAATTAAATATGATATATATTAATTCGTCATTTACACAACAAATATTCTCCCCACAAGACATGTTAATTAACAACACTTTTTGAAGTGGAAAATTTGTTATATACAAAATTGTTACTAACTCTTAAAAAAAATAAAAGTAATATCCATAATCACTCTAACTCTACAAATACTTTAAGAGTTAACTACCTCTATTCTTTTGATATTTTATTTATTTTTTAATAAATTATTTATTTGATTCCTGCATTATTAAAAGTTCTGATTATGTGAGTGACAGAGTGTAAGAGCTGTGATTATGTGCCATTGGGGAGTTTCATTTGGGGATATAAAAGAGAGTAACAAGTGTGAAGGAATCCAAGAAAATTATGGGATCAGTACTCTTATTTTTGAAAAGTGTGTTATTAATTTGTTTGTTATAGGCAAAGAAATATCAGAGAATTGACCCCACTTTGCCTAGAAACATGTAATAACTCACTTCTCTAGATCTACACTTGTATGCAAAGATGAGAGTCACAAACACAACAAACTTAAGGTTTTTAAATCGATTATAATTAATGGAAACTCTACTTAATTATCTAACCAAACAATTTTGGTACACAAAAATCTCATTAAGTTTCTTAATTTGTTTAATTTGTTCATGTTCCAAACTTTGATATATTTTGATTTCAAACTTAAAAAATGAATGAATACAATCTTCTTAGTTCAAGAAAAATACTTTGTTAACGTGGTAAACAATGTATATATTAATATTTGAGTTGGAACCTGTTAAATAGGGTAAGCAGTTCAAATATAATTTAAAATACAATTTAATACGTCAGAAAAGTTCAAACACTTAAGTTAAAGGAATTATATCTGTTTATTTTTTAAGTTTAAAAACTAAACTGTATCAAAATTTGAAAATAGATAAATTCTAATTTTGTATCTAATTTAGGGACTAAAGATATATTTAACCTTTATTTAAATAAGGGTAAAATATATCTTTTCCTTAACTTGGACACAAAAAGACATAAATGTTCCAAATTTTAATATAGTTTGATCTCAAATTTTATAAATAAATAAATACAGCTATCTTAGTCTAACTGCATTAATTTTTAGTATCAGACGAGTTTTAAAATATGTTTGAGTTTTTTAAGTTTAACAAGTTCAAATAAATTAATATTATTAAATTAAAAGAACTGAATTCATTTATTTTTAAATTTAAATATAATAATAATACATGGGTGAGAATACTCATAATTGTATAAACAGTGATTAGTCACAAAGACTAAATATAAGCTTGAGGTTTTGATATGAACTAATAATGGACAGTCTAATCATCTATGTATTCAACTTGTGTTTTATACATGGATCAATGTCCCATATTTATTTCACTTTTTTCTGACAAAAAAATAGAAAAAAATAACTTTATTAAGCTTCTTAATTTTCAAATTAGCATCAATTTTAATCGCTTATATATAGCAATGTTCTTTAAACAACACAAGGTTGATATCATACCTATTTGACTTTCAAAGTTTGAATATAAAATATATCAGAGTACATTTATACAGTTACTATCAGCAACTGTGAAAAAGAGTTGAAGTAGCTCAAGTATTTCATATATATAATATTTTATCTTTAATAACCAAAAAAACAATTATGTTATTAAACAATCTAGCAAAAATAAACTTATAAATTTAAAAAAATAAAAGTGACCAAGAGAAATGTACTCTTGTACTTTATGCCTAGAAATATATGTTTAATTTGTTCAATCTTGAGTAATAAAATCTAAAAGTATTTCGGATATATGGAAAAAAACTATATACATGTATAATTAAACCATGTAACATAAAATACTAAAAGAGAAAGCAAGAGTCGTGTACCATATTAATAGGGTGAAAGTGATAATATAATGATAAAAGTATTTAACCTATTATTTATAATTATACTTCTTTTTCTATCTTTCAATTTCTAGGTATATATTAGTTTTTCTATCAGTAATTAATCTGTATAAATATACAACTATTTCCAAAAATACATAAAGTTTGATTTGAAATTACAAATTGAACCTCAAACAAAAACAACATTGTAGAAACCTAGGCTAATACATAATGTGTTTGTATTTTTTACTATATATTTTGAATCATGATGTATAATTTGTATAAACCTAGGCTAATACATAATGTGTTTGTATTTTTTACTATATATTTTGAATCATGATGTATAATTTGTATAAACAAAAGGTTAAACCTTTTTATTTATTTCTTCCACCAAACACATTCTACTTTTCTTTCATTTTTTTTTTCAAACCTACTTTCTTCTTAAAAATTAGAGTTGTCAAAACAGATAACTCGATCTAACCCACTACGGGTTGATCACTTAATGAACCAATCCAATGCAGCTTACTTATTAACCAGTCAAAATCACAAATATAAGTTGGTGGGTTAAACGGATTCGCCCACGGGCTCACTTAATTAAAAAAATATTTTTTTGTGTGTCAAAACTAGATTATAATTCTAATTAAATTTTAAATAAACTTTAATACAAATTATCTATGTGTTGGCTAAAAAAACAACCTAACATCATCCAAATACAAAATCCAACTCAACAAAAAATTGTGTGACTCTTTATTTGTGGGTTGGTGAGCCAACCCGACTTACCACGAATTCAATCCAGGTGAGTCGGATTCTAGATGAGCCGAATCAAAAATCAATTTGTATTAAAATTTGTAAAAAAAATTCAACCCAACCCAGTCCAAACCTCCGGATTAACTTGCAAGTTTCAACTAACTCTATTAAAAATAAAGGGTATTCAAATTTGTATTTGCTAAAAATTTGAAATCGTTGCTAGTTAGTGTGTTCCGCAGTGAGAGAAAGGTATGTTATCATTCCAAAAAAAAAAAATCACATGCATGAGAAAATGTTAAAAGTTGAGAAATAGAACAGATTTCGAAACTTTCAAAGGAAACTGAGACGCCAAAACCAATAGTATGCATTTGATATTTTGTTGACCGAGAGAATGGTAGAATTAACATCATCATTATGTGTGCAAAATCAAACAATGCCTTCTAAACACACTAACCCAAACAATAAATAAGGATATTCTCATGTTACTTACTATTACGAGGGATATATTATAAAACAAAAGGGTTAATTTTTCTAAAAGTTCAAGTATTTATTTAGGAGAACTCTTTTTTTTTTAAAAGCTCATGTATAATATATTATATGGAAACATATGATCAAAAAATATATTAAATATGGGTAGACAACAATTAGTGATAATTTATAGAAAAGTTATTACTTAATATTTATGATTGTAAATTTTATCTTTTGTTTTTTGTATTTATAAATCATTTATTTTATTCTCTATGACATCTAGTTAGGGTTTTTTACAAAACTCATTCTAAACCATTTTATCTCCTTTAATTCTTTCTCCCTTTTAATTTTTTTTTAATTTAAACTCATGGGCTAATGAAGATTAAAAATAGTGTGTACATAAAGTAAAAATTATAATTTTGAAGTATATGAAGTGAGATATATAACATGTAAGTAGAGAATAATTTAAGTGTGAATCTAAGTTTCACAAATAAAAATAATTTAAATATATATATATATAACATTTATAAATTCGATTAAAAATTATGTAAATTTCATATATAAATTGGGCTCGTGTCACATTTTATAATGTCTCCTTAATGAATTTCTTTGATAAAAAAACCCATCAATATAGGTAACCAAGTCAATCATCTTTTGGTAGACTTTAGATAAGGATTAAATATTTTTTTAGTTCTAAAACTTTGATGAAAAAATTGAAATTCATCCATGTCCGAAACTTTAATATATTTTTGTTTTTAAATTTTAAAAATAAATGAATATACATTTATAATATTTTTAACTTAATTACGTTAATTTTTTTTGACACATCAGACCATTTTATTATAACATATGAGTTATTTGTATCATTTAAAAATCATTCATTCATTTGTTAAAATTTGAGAACCAAAATATACTAAAGTTTTGAACTGCTCGCATCCAAGTTCATACACTAAAAACATATTTAATGATGTGATAAAAAGTGTTTGAGTGAATGGAGTGAATAATGTTTGATGAGAGTTAAAAATGGTAGCAATAGAAAGTTGTGTGTAAAGGTTTATGTATGTGTATGTGTGTGGTGGTGTTGTAAGAAACACAAACTCTATCTCCTGGGAGACAAACTGCAAGTCTAATCTCTGACTCCACCTTTGCCTTTCCCTTTCGCCTTTAATTGCCTTGCAGGGGGTAATTTCTTCACTTTCCCTACACTTTGGCTTTCTAATCCTTTTACCTTCAAAAACTTACTTATATGCCTCTCTCTTCCACCACATAACATCCACATTTTCTCTCTCTCTCTTTCTCTTGCACACACTCTCATATATGCTTCTTCTTTCTTATACACATCACACCAATTTTTTCCTTAATTTCTCCCACATCAAACATCATTCACTCACTATGACAGATCCTAAGTCCAACAACATGTTCAATGAATGGTTCAACTTCATGCTCTTCCATCCTCACTACTCTTCTTCTTCTTCTTCTTCTTCTTCCTCTTTTCAACCCTACCACCCTCTTTCAAATTACTCAAACAGATTTGGAATTCAATTACAAGGAGCCTCATCTTCTTCTTCTTCATCTTTTTCATCTTCATATGCATATACATATGCATCAGTTCCTCCTCCTTCTCCTTCTCCTTCTTCTCCTCCTCTCATAGAGGCTCTTCCTCTCATCAACAAGATAAGCCTCACAACAAGTGAAGAGCTTCAAGAAAATGAAGGCTCACCAAATGTTGTTGTGGAAGAAGAAGAGAGAGAAGAGGAGAAGGTGGTGGAGAACAATGGTGGTGATGAAGAAACTGTGACTGTTGCCCTACACATAGGGCTTCCCAGAATGGATACTTCTTCTGATCTGGGGTCATCTAGGGTGTCCTCAACCTGTATGGAAATGGGTGAGAAAGAGGAAGTGAACATGATTTCTGAGCACCCTTTGGATAGATTGAACAAGGGTCAGTATTGGATTCCCACCCCTTCACAGATTCTCATTGGTCCTACACAGTTCCCTTGTCCTGTGTGCTCAAAAACCTTCAACAGATACAATAATCTTCAGGTACGCTGTAATAATCTTCTTCATGAATTTTTTTGTTTTCTCAAAGCTTTTTTGACATTGAATATCAGATCGGTGTGTTTCATCATTTTTGTTTTCCTCTATGCAGCCCTTTTGCATGGTCTTCTTTTGTTTTTTGTTCTTTGTTTTCTGATCAACAACACTGTTTGGTCTCGATCTCAGTACCTTAATTAATTTCTTGTTTTCTTTGAAAACTCTTTGCTTCTTCTGCTTTTATGTCGCCTAGAACACTGTGCTGCGCCAGACTGCAAAGTGCAAATGAATGGAAAGTAAAAACAAATTATTAATATCAATGCTTCTCTCAGGATTCAGATGTTCCTCGTCAAAAGCCTGTGAAACTTACCACAGCCTTTTCAAAGCACTGCAAACGGTAAAAAAGAGAAAAAAAAATTAAAAATTAAAAAAACTTGTTATATTATTGATTCACTTGTTCTTCTGATGAGATCATTTCCTGATCACATGTCTTAATGAAAGTGTGTAATATTCAGAAAACATATCTTGAAATCTGAACAAGTTATAACCTTTTTGTAAAAGGGGTACGAACTTTGACTTAGTACTAATTAACTTGTCATCTTCTTGTGCAAAATTAAAAATTAATTAATTTTGCTTCTTCCCTTTTAAATTTTCAACTTGCTTTTTACTTTTATCTTGCATACACGCCCTACGCCCTTCCAAATCTGCATGTGAATATGAGAGAAGCCAGAAGAGTTAATCATGGTTCATGTACCTGTCTTCAATTTTTTATGAGTTGAATTTTCTATAATCAATTATTTTCCAGGGACTGTGATATATGCATCTATGTTTATGTTCAGCAAAACCCAAATATTGTACATGCACCTTAATTTCTCTTTCTGCATAACAACTGGTTTAGAACTCCTATTTGTATACGAAGTAATTGAAAGCAAATTAGAACCTTTTGATTATAAGTTTCCCATTTCAACAAGTCTAACTCGATCTTATAAAACTGAATTTGTATATTTTTGATCGATGTGAGATTTCTAACACAGTTAACGGATAACATCGGTGTTAACTTGATTTTCAGATGCATATGTGGGGGCATGGATCTCAATACAGAAAGGGGCCAGATTCTCTGAAAGGAACACAGCCAACAGCTATGCTGAGGCTTCCATGCTTTTGTTGTGCAGCAGGTTGCAAGCACAACATTGACCACCCAAGAGCAAGGCCTCTGAAGGATTTCAGAACTCTTCAAACACACTACAAGAGAAAGCATGGCATAAAACCCTACATGTGCAGAAAGTGCAGCAAAGCATTTGCAGTGAAAGGTGATTGGAGAACACATGAGAAGAACTGTGGAAAAATATGGTATTGCTTGTGTGGCTCTGATTTCAAACACAAAAGGTCCCTAAAAGATCACATCAAGGCCTTTGGCTATGGCCATGGTGCCTTTGGCATTGATTGCTTGCAAGAAGAAGATGAAGCAGCTTCTGAGATTGAACATGATGGAGAACATTCAATATGAAACTCAGAAAAAGGAAAAAAAAGAAGAAAAAAAAAACACATAAAAGGGTGAACTGTTGTTATATATCCAGTTTCATCACATGCATGTTTGTAATAGACTTGACCTAGTGTCTTCTACTTTTCTTCTTTTTCAGTTTTATTTTTCCATAATCATGTGGGTTGCTTGCTACCTTCATTTTAATTAGCAGAATATGTACTTTTTTAATTATGATCCTCCTTTCTTTCCTTTTTCTTCATGTCATGCTTAAACACAGTTAATACACCAATCTTGAGAATATAAACATATAAATGTTCATTGTACATTTCAGAGTCTAGGGTTTGTGTAGAATTCCAAATGAGCAAAATCACCATGGTATTGCAAACTACTTTCTTGGAATATATTTTTTATATTAATTTGTTTGTGATTTTACTATACACATTTTACAAGACAACTCTTCATACATTGTTCAACTTTAAGTTATGCAGATAATATTTTATGAATATCAGAACATTAAGCACCTGCAATGGCAGCATCAAGGTTCAGAAAAAAGAAGTGTGTATATCCAGAGTTCTGATATAAGTATTAGGTTGGAGCATAAGTTGTTTATACTAAGATAAAATGTGTTGTTACATTGAAAAACAAAACATCATTTATGTTGATTGATTGAAGAACATGGTGTAATTAGTTCTGATGACATCGTATATATCTAACAGTTTTGATAACGGTAGAGAGTAGAATAAAAAAGTGAAAATGAGAGAAAGTATTTTGTTTAATGGAAGATATTTATTTACAGAATACTATAAATATACATCTAGAAAGATCATAAAATTGATAAATTTATAGGATGTATAATGACATAATAAAAAAATGAATATTCATGATAAATGTTCATAAAACTGTAACAGATAGAAAAAATATGTAGGAAAAAATATTTTAAATAATATATGTGAAACTTATATTAAACTATTTCTGCACAGAAATCGAGAAATAAATGAGAGTTGCGTTGAAAATTTTTCCATCGATTATGTTTCCTCTCATTCCTTTTTTTCTGTTTTGTTTGCAACATTTTGTATAATAATAATAATAATATTATAATAAAAAGTAAGTAATAATAATTAAATTTCAAATCGTGTTAAATAGCTAAAACCAAGTAATATAAAAAGAAAAATAGTTTTTATTTGTTCTCTCTCCTCCCGAACAACTTTTGTTAATATTATATTGATTTTCCTTACTTAATTAATACCTACTTGTTTTTCTTATACTTTTTTTTTCTCTATCAAACACACCCTAAATTCTATATGTCCAAAATTATTTTAACTTGTTTGGGATTTCAGCTAAAAGTGTATTTGGTGTAGATTTATTGTTAATATTTTATATATTATTTAAAAATTAGTATAATTGTCTAATAAACAAGTCACTTTTCAAAAGGTATTTTGTTTTTCATATAACAAGCTAATATATCGAAAGTGGTAAAAACTATTAACACTTCACATATTAACTAAAAAATAATATTATCGTCTAAAAAGCTCTCATTAAGTACATGGTTGTATCAAATATTAGAATTCACTATATATAGTATAGATGTTATTAAAATGTTGAAGTAATATCTGAAAAGTGAAATGATCTGAAAAAGGTTACATTAAAGTGTACCTGGTTTGGGTTGAGTGTGCTCATGCATATATATGTATGACAGTGTATTATATTTTTTTTCCTCTGTAAGCAAAAGATTTCTCTAAGAAAGATAGCCAACTTTTTGCATACAATTTGCCAAAAAGTTAGTGACAATAGCCACATACAACTTATTGCCAAGTTGGAATGTTCTAATTTTCAATTTGGTTTCATGTATTGTTATATAGCCACATACAACTTATTGATTTACGAACTTTGATATGTCAATATAACATAGATGTTAAAGTTACTAACACTATCTAACATCAACTTATCTGAGAATGGAAAATCTCAATGAAATTCCCAAAAATTCAATGATCAAATGCACAAATTCTAAAAATTAAATGCCAAAAGGTAGTTCATTTACGAGGAGTATAGATCTTCAACAAATATTCAGGAAGTACCAAAATCTTTATATAGGTGTATATAAGAGGTGTCAAATATAAAAAATATATCAAATTTGACATAAATATTTAAAATTATATATTAATTTATATAAAAAAATTAGGAACTGATAATTAACATTATCATGATTTTATTTTAATTGTTATTTTAGTTTTGGATTTTATTTGATATTTCAAGTTTTATTCAATAAAAATGGAAAAGATAAATGTTTGGGTTATATTTTGCAAATAAGTGAAAATCTCATGTTTTGGGGAGTGAAATATTGAATAATCAAAGATTATCAACAATATCAGTTATCCACAAATTTGGTTACCCAACTACAAGTCAAAAGAATTGAAAAGTAATTCGAAAATATAGAGTTCTAGAAGATAAAAAAAAAATCCGACAGAAGATTTCAGTACAAAATCAAGTACCAAGTTGCAAGCCCAATTCAGTTTCACGCTATTCGCCCAATGAAGGACCACTCGCCTAATGAATCATGCCTAATTCGCCCAATGAATCATGCTTAATTCGTTCAGCGAGATGTGCGTTTGGAAAAATCTATAAATTGAGGGTCTAACAAAGGTAAAAAACACACACATGGAGATAAAGAAACTTGATTTAAATAATTTTGACAATAGAGCGACATTCTGAAGGTCAAAGACATTCAATTTTATCATCAATCTAGTATTCAAGATGTCTAGGAGTAGCTAACTCCCTCATTTATGGGGGTTGGGTGTAACATATTCTTAATTCTTCTCTGTGGATTCTACATTCAATATAATTATTTTCCATCATCTCTTATGTTTTATGCTAGTTTTAACTACATAGTCTATGAATTTTGTACATGCGAGAGTACCAACTGATAAAAAAAAATGTTTGGGAAACCTAATTATGATCTCCAACTTGCATGTTCTATATATGGTGCATATTTGGGATTACCGGCCGATCCAAAAGATAGTTTGGGAAACCTGAGTAGGATAAAAAAGCTAATTGATTTCACATGCTAGACATAGTTATGGTCATTCGTCATTCTTAAACATCAACATATAGTTCATTAATGCAAACTTAATAGTAAAAATTTTTAGACAGAGTTTTTATTATTCAAGTTTAGGCTTGTCTGCGACAAAATCGAGGTGAGTTACAAAAGATGTGAATGTGGGAGACGAAAATAGAAATATATTGTTTGTTGTTTTTACTTTGAAAGGAATCATGAAACCCAATGTCGGTGAAGCTTTTATCTTATACTTTTCGAAAACAAGTTCATTGTTTCCATTATGAAAATTTTTTACTAAGTCTTTATTTTTATTTGTGAATTTATTTTCTTATATCTACCATGATTTATTAATTGTACCCTTGATTAGTAAACAATCCATTATTTTAAATCATATTAGTTTTCATAGGAACGATATTTGGACTTGTCCACTGTATTAGTTGTGCGATTTGGTACACTTACCAATTTCATACAGGGGCCAAAGCCTCCTATGCCTATACTAAGATTTGCCACGGTTTATGAGAAACCAATATGGAATATTCAATTTCTATCAATATGAATATTCAATTTAGATCTTGTTAGGATAGTATTTGATGATTATTATACTATATTAAGAAGTGGAGTTTATATATTTAGACATGCGATGCTTTTATAAAATATTTTTAGTCAGAAATACTTATTTGCTTAAAATTACTAAATTTTATTTTTATTTTATATAAACATTTATTTATGAGGGAAATAAAAAAATATCATAAACAATAAATATTATTGATTATATCATTAATATGATCGTAAAAAATATAATGTTATATTTTTTGTGAGATAAATTATATCATATTAAAACAAGTCAAGAAATATACATAATAATAAATAATCTCAAATGACAATTGTAATGTATATGTATGAGAGGATAATGGGTTAGGTACATAATACCACTCAAATTATGTTTGTATGGCTTTGAGACATGAGATGATTATTAGATGGGTTGGCACTCTCACAATTGCAAGATTTTGAGTTTCTGAATTATACAAACTCGCTAGACAAGCCTATATCTCGTTGCGCGAGTAGCGATTGCCAAAATGGACTTTGGTATAGGGAAAATCTTGTTGGGTGAGCAATCCTCTCATTGGACGAGTTGGGTTTTCCAACTCTGAGTCATCTCGGAAAAATTTGATTATCGTTTCATTAACTGTCGAATTTAGCTAAACTTTTGACAACAAGTCCTAAATGTATAATTCTTTATTTTGACCTTAGGGATCTTTAATTGAAGGCCTGTAGTTAGAGCAATTTTTTGTGTAATGTTCCCGTAGTTTAGGTTGTTAACATTTTCTATTTTTATTGCTTGTTTGGTGCATAACTTTTTTCATAGTTACCCAATTGGGTTGATTCTTTTTGCATTTTATTCTTTAGTCAATTGTCTTTAATTTGAATAAAAGAACATAATTTCTAGAGTTTTATAAAAGCTTCAATTTATTTATAAAGTCCTAAACAATTGTACCAATGTTGTCAATTGGTCATTTTGTATCTTTATATACTTGTGTGAGAATTGGGATTCAATGAAAGCATATGAACCATTTCGGTGATGTACATCTTTTAGAGTATATATATATATATATATATATATATATATATATATATATATATATATATATATATATATATATATATATATATATATATATATATATATATATATATATGTATATATATACATATATATACATATATATATGTATATACATATATGTATATACATATATATATGTATATATATATATGTATATATATACATATACATATATGTATATATATACATATATATATATATACATATATATATATATATATATATATATATATATATATATATATATATATATATATATATATATATATATATATATATATATATATATATATATGTATATATATATATATATATATATGAAATGTGTGATGTGAAATGTAAAGAATGCATGTTACTTGTGTTATGAATGATGAATGGTTGAGTAACATTGTTGTTGTGTGTTTTGGTGTGATGAGCTATGTATGATTGTGGAGTTTTGTTATAATATTTGTAATTTCAATTGGAAAGGTTATATTATGATATCAAGTAATGTATGGAGTGGAGAGGTTAGTGAAAAGAATTGTAAATTGTATTCTAAGGAAGTATGATGGCTTTAAGAGAGTGAAAGTTGATCAATGGAATGGAATGAGAACAATTTTGAATTGTATGATTGTTTGGGGTTTTGCCTTCTAAGGAAGAAACACAAATCCTTATTGGTTTAGTAGTATGCATTGACTAGGGACATGTGTTGGTCAGAAGTCATCATATACTCTACTACGCTTACAAACTCACAAAGAGTGTTGTAGTATAGGTGGTGAGAGTTGAAAGAGTTTCTTATAGCGGTATTAGGGGTGAGACCCCTCATTTGGCGATTCCATAAGTTGACTTACCATGTCTAGAGGAATTTTATCAGTTTGTTAGGTTAGGTGGAACCAAAGTCTTTGTTGCAATCCACTAAGAGGTTTTATGACATGTGCAAGGCTTCTTATGTCCAAATTGATGCATAAATCTGGATAGTTGAGTCTAGCTTATGTTTGTATGTGTTGATGAGATTGCATTGTGATTTTGGAACAATGAACTGTTAAGTTGGGTTCGATATCTTATTGTGTGGACATTTTATATATGAAGTTAAATTATGTATGTTTAAATTTATATTTTGCTTACCCTCACTTTGTTTGTGTCATTTGTTGTTTGTGTATTTCTTCTTCTCGATGATCACCATTAATTGGTGTGAGCATGAGATGATGCAAAAGTGAATGCACCACGAGATGTAATAGGATCCGCAGCCTAAGCTATAGGATAGAAAATCTTCTTCTGTTAATGTATGATTATTTATTTTGGAATGATTGTACTTATACTTTATGTTAACTATTGTATTAACTATTTTGGGTTATCAAACTTATAATATCTTATTTTAGTGATTTTATTCAATTAAAATGGAATGTTATAAACTCTATTTATAATAAAATTATTTATATTTAATTTCATAATTATAATAATAATAATAAGTTTATTATTTTGTATTATCATAAAAAAGATGAAAAAGACACACGTACACGCATTACCCTTTAAATACTACAAACGGTTGAAATAAATAATTAAAGAGTCTTAGCAATCAAAATATAATACTAAATTAAATTGTTAACATTAAACGAATATTTTAATATATAGCCTACTCAACATAAGTTTTAGTAGGGGTGATAATGCGGTTCGGCCTCACCATTTAGGCTCGACATGCATTTGGCTTGCAACTAGCCTGACCCGCTCTACATTTTTAACTCAGGCTAAAAAGTCATGCCCGGTTTGCCTTTTTTTTTAATTCTTATCATAAAGTTTTCAATATTCAACAAATTGGGAAACTTTATCAAGTTCACAAAATTAAGCAAAGACTTTAGGGGGAGTTGGATGATAAATTGATAATTCAATATTTTCATCATATTCATATTCGTATTTTGACATACACAATGTATTGATATATTCTTCAAATCTTAGCACTTTCAAAAATACATAATACTCAATCATACAAGAATTTGGAACGTTCATACAAAAGTCCAGAAGGAAAGTAACTGATATACACAAGTGCAAGGGCAATTTTTACAATTTTTTTTTTCTGCATGTCGGCCCGTGCGGGCTACAAACTTTTGCAAGCCAGGCTACTGTAGGCTAGTAGGTTCATTATCTTGGCCCGTCCCGCATTTCTTTGGTGGGCCGGCCTGCCAGGCTAAACCCACATTGTCACCCGTAGTTTTTAATAGTAAGTTTTAATGTTTTTAGTTTTTCACTAAATTTTTTTTTAAATTAATTTTCATGCTTTTATTTTAAATGTAAAAATTATTTATCATGTTAACATAGTTTAAAGGTATGTTTGTAAGCTAATGATAATATGATAACAATAATCACGTCAATGATGTGGACAAAATAACACACAATTTTCTTTTTTAAATTCTAAAGTCAAATCTAGAATTAGATATCATATGTGAGGTTATATTGTATAACTTGTTTAAAGAAAAAAAACTAATCTAATAAATTTCAATGACAATATTTAAATATAGACAACCTCTTGTTTATTTCCAAAATACTGTATGGTGGGGATTAAGAGTGTAGTCATAGTACTTATCAATTAATGGCACATTGAACACTCATAAGAGGAAGAGAAAAAACATGAGAAAATGGAAGAAAGCAGTTTGTGTAACAAGAGGAACTGGTTTTCTTGCTTCATGGATTATCAAGACCCTCCTTCAAGATGGTTACTCTGTTAACACCTCTGTGAGAAACATCTCAGGTAATAAAATCACACTAATAGTATTGTTAATATTTCGTAGGGTTTTTTCTGCAAATTTGTTATAGCTAGTACAAGGTGAAACCATCATCATAGGAAACATGGCTGCCATGTCTACAAGGTGGAGCATTCTCATCATACTCACCACAGCAACTCCATCTTTTCTTCCAATTCGCACGCCCAGTGTTTGGTCTGTTATTCTTCTCATTCCATTTGTACACAATTACTCCAGATTTTTCACTCCAATCCCCATCAATTCCTTGGTGTGGTGGAGCCAATGAAAACAGACCTTTATCTCCTACAACATTACACAGGTAACAATAATCATTAGTTAAACCTCACAACACCAATAAGACTTGAGCCCAATCATATAAGGTATTGACACCACTTTCAACCCAAAATCAGCGATGAGTTTATGGACCTTGATCCTTATATGGTACTCTACTTTTTCATTTCTATTCAATGTAGAACTTAGATTCATACTTGAATTCGTAACAACATCCACACGATAGGTCCAAGAAACAATAACAAATCTCCCGATAACGAGCGACACATTAGGTCGAACAAACAAGAAATCTTATTAAGATAGACTATAATCCTTAATTCTGATATCATGTTAAGTAATAGACTTAAGTCTAACTTAATCTCACAAAATTAACTTGTAAAGTTTGTAACGACTTACGCATATTGTAAACTCAACTCATCTTATCTCTAATCAACACGTAAGATATCGAACAGGATTATCTTTTGGTGTTATTTCCTAATTAGATATGAAGTTTTACTTCAAAACACACAGTGGACTTTAGTGTAAACCTTTATTACAAAGTTAATCAAGTTAAAAAGGTAATTCTAACCAGAGAAAAGTATAATAAAAACACCAAAGTAATCTGAATGTAAGTCTTTTTGTCCTAATTTTTCTGCATAACTAAAGAAAGTGATATGCACATATTACAAATACCATTGGTGTGGCCGTGGAAGGAGCAAGAAAGAGGAGAATTATCTTGGTCTGAGTAAAGGGTGTTGCATCTCAAACACTTTTTCTTGGTTTGAAAATGGGATGTTCCTGCTTTGTTCTGAGACTGTGAGCAGCACCTGATCTGAAATGATGGCTTGCAAAAAAGTGAACTTTGACAGAAACTTAGAGCAAAAACAACCATTCAGATTCACCCTTTTGATTTTACTTGCCAGATGTAAGAAATGAAAGAGGGAAGTAACCAGCAGAAAAAAAAAGTGTGTTCTTCTTCAGAGTTCAGAAGGATTATGTTTCTGAGGGCAAAGAGTGATAACAGTGTTGTGTTGGATTGTTGTCATTGCCACTTGCAACACAAAACGACACATGAGATGCCAAATATCCAAAGTTTATATCACTAAAATAACATTTATCATAAAATATTTATTTTGTTCACTTCTAATTTTAAAATACAGTCTATAAATAGTTCAGATAACTTTCAAGAAAATAGAGTGATTTGATTAACATGCAAAAGTAAATAAACTGATATGGTGAAATTGTAAGGTTATTCTCTATTTTAATATATGATTAAAATATCTGAATTTGTTTTAACCAGTTTTTTCTTTTGCCAAACAGTTTTGAACATAAAATTTAAAATATCTCTCTTTCATCCCAAATGGGGTCTGGAGCTATTTTTATTTGTGTTAATACCCTTTATATTAATTTAGAAAAAATGTTTTGCAAAGGAGTATTTAAATAGTGTAAGAGAAACGTAATACCACATACTATTCAAAGAAAAAACATTCAAGTGCTTCTCTACAAAACATGTTTTTCTGAATAAAAAAAAATGATTTTTCCACAAAATATGTTCATCTTGCAAACCTCTTTGAAAACTCCACAACTCTAATACTTCAACGAAACATATGAACATAAATTTGTCAAAATTACAGCACTATTATGATCCCAAAAGCATAATGTCCAAACATGAACCATTTTTCAAATGAAAAATAATTGTTTGACTACTAAATTTTTATAACTTTCTCTTATAAACTTAGGTGTTTTTTAAGTGGTTTTTCATATTTCCATTTTCTCATTTTCAATATTCCAAAACCACTTAGAAGATGACACCTCATGTTATAAGAAAAAGTTATCAAAATTTAGTAGTCAAAATATCATTATCCTTTTCAAGATCGATCATATTTTTCAGATGGTAGCATATTTATGGATAACCATCCTCATATATGACATAAAAAGGTACATATTATTCCTTAAGAGAAATCCCTTTTTCCTTGCAGCATTGAATTGCATCATCAAGCATCTCCTCAACTCCATACTTGAACACAAATCCAGCATCTGTGAGCTTCTTTGATGATAAATCTGGTAACTTCATACCTTCTCTTCTGCTGAAACAGCTACAAGAAATAAACAACTAACCAAATACTTGTTGCAATGAAATCAAAGAAAAAGAAAATACTCAAATCAAGAAGAATGTTAAATGTGTAACAGCATGAAGTTCAACAGAAACTCACTCTACTGTCTCTGGCTTAAATTCTGGGTATTTGGCAGAAACAAGTTCAGAGATTGTTTCATAAGTAACCAAACATTTTGAACAATTATACCTCCCTTTTGGATTTTCATTCTCCAGCAGAAATATATGTGCTCTAGCCACATCATCCACATGTACCATAGGAATCTCAAGGAGGGAACCAAATGTAGTTTTTTCTCCTGCATAAATTTCCTTGTATATATTAATGGTCAGATATGTTCATAGTCTCTAAATTTTGACACGACATTGGAACTTGTTTCTGTCTTAAACTTTGATACATTTTGGTTCTAAAACTTAAAAAATGAATGACATGTCAAAGAAATTTAATCTAGTTTAGTCGAGAGAACTATATTCATTCATTTTAATGTTTGGAAAACAAGCTGTATTAAAGTTTGAGACAGAAACAAGTTTCAATTTCGCATCAAAATTTAGAGATTGTGTTCATAACTATTGAGTTGAACAACCATAGAAAATAGGACGCTCTTAGATAAACAGGAGAATCAAATTGCATCACTAACCAAATGCAAATTTCAATGAAGCATGAACAGAGCCAGGAAGCTTTGGACTAATGAAGGGTCCAAAAACAAAAGTTGGAATTAGTGTGACAACATCCAAGCCATTTTGTTCTCCAAATTCAAGCACTGCCTTCTCTGTCAGTGTCTTTGAAACTGCATAAGACCATGCAAATGGCTTTGAAGCTCTGAGAAGATCCACATCAGTCCAAGAGCTTTCATCCATCACTTGTTCTTCTCTGCCATTGAAAACCACAGCAGAGGCACTAGAGGTGTAAACAACTCTTTTCACACTCTTGCAGTTCAGGCATGCCTTCAAAATCCCAACTGCACCATCAATGGATCTTTTGGTCACTACCTCTTCTGCTTCTCTCTGTTCAAAGTCAACTGGGGTAGCAACATGGAACACTCCAACACACCCTTCAATGGCTGCACTGAAGCTTTCTGGATTTCTGAGATCAGCACTCAGAATTTTCAGCCTTTGAGATGCTCCTGGTAAGCTGGTGAGAAAGCTGACATCTTTCTTCTGTTCTGCTTTGTTTTAAACATCAAAATCACAGCTTTGGTTTGGTGAATCAAATCAAATGAAGAAGAACCTTGTAGAGATTATAAGAGTGTTGTTGTTTCTTTTACATTGGAGCCAAACTTACTCAAATCAACCTAGAATGCTGTTTCTTTGGCAGTTCCAAAAGGAACATGTTAGAAACGTACTAAATATCAATTTCAACAAAGATCACACGCACAATTCCTTGAAATTAAATGCCAAAAACAAGTAAAAACTCTTCCACCTTCAGCAAAAATGTCTGGTGTTAAAAAATTTACTTTAAATCTTACTGAGACAAAGTTTGCACTCACTTATATACTATAAGATTGTCTTATTTCTAGTTAACGTGGAATCTCCGACACACCTTTCAACATATCATAGAAATGTATTCTAAACTTAATTCAACTCCAGAAAACCAATTTATAAAGTGATATGATATCTACTATGTAATTCATACCAAATGGTTATCAGGGAATCAATATGAATATTCAGTATATATGGTCAAATTAAGTTCAGAAAACAACTAAGAACAATGTGGCATTTGATTTGAAAACCTATAACATAAAAAGTTTATGATGGAAAGAAAGAGAATGTTCTTCTGATTATGGAAAAAATTCAGCATGTCTCAGCTTTTGTATTATTATTACCTGGATTGTGCCTCACTGTGGTGTTAACAGAGTAACCTTCTTGAAGGAGGGTCTTGATAATCCATGAACCGATGAAACCTGTTCCTCCTGTTACACACACTCTTCCTTTGCTTTCTTCCATTTTCTCAGACCTTCTTCTCTCTTGCTCTCATTAGTCTTTGCTACAAATTCAGCTTTTCTATGCACTGATAGAAAGTTATAGTTGAAAGTGACACGTTTGGCCATTAATCATTCTTCACTGTGCACGTTCATTGCAGACATGAATTCTCTTACCTTCTTTCTTTCTTTCTCTTTTTGATATTATCTTAACCACACATTTCACCTCTTTTCCACACCTTTTATGTTCTTCATTTGGGTTTAGGAAAATGTTTTTTGGAAATTCCAAATGTTATCTACAAGTTCTAAAAATAATAATAAATGTAGTTGATGATACCAAATAAATATATTTGGAAGTTAAAAATTGTTTATGATTTTAAAGTGACTATATACGAATAGTGTTTTGGAGATGATGAGAAATTAGGGATATGCTTTAATAAAAATAGATTAAATGTCTTTTTTTTCAAGCTATTATAAATATTTATGTTTATTTTAAAATTAAATTTCTATCCTTATAAAAGTTAAGTAAAATATATTTTCTAGTGTTTGAAGATTATATCATAATTTATAATTTATTATGAAAGAAGTTTGTTTGTCATATGGAAATGAAAATTAGTTTACACGTGGGTTGTTAAAAAAAGACATATCACCTAATTTTCATTAAGTTGAGTAACGAAATAATTTATAATTTAATTTTATACAAAATTCATCTTTTTATAACGGTGTGGAGAGAAAAAACATATTTAATCTTTTGAAAATTCTTAAACTTATTGTAATTAAATGAGAAAAAATGAACTGAATGTAAGGAAATTTAATTGATAAATGAGGTTATTAAGTGATTCATAATTTAATATTTAATAACTTGTATTTAACGATAGTGTAGTCCTAAGTTGTTATTATTATGATTGAAATTTATTAAAGATTTACTTAAAGACTACGGAAAGACAAGTTAACACAGAAAGTGACAAATTTGTTGTTGGGACATTTTCTTCTCGAGAATGATTAATGTACTAAATGTGAGTATTTTATGTACATGACATCTAGTTAAATAATTTTCAAGTCCTTCATGTTTACTTTTAGTGTGGTGTTTTTGATTGGTGATCGATTTGTGAATACATGGTAAAGGTGTTTTGATACTAAAATCAGCAGATTAATAGATAAAAGCAATAAATATTATAATTAATAAATGATAAAAACTCTCAACAATTATATATTTGACTTGTATTTATAGTTTTCATAGACCTTTGATTAGAGTTGACCTAATCACAGTCAAATCCTATGTAATCCTGATTACCAACATGTCTGTACTTATTTGGGAGATCATCTGACTTCCAAATAGACTTGTCCGTTTAGCATAACTGACCAAACTAAGGTGCACTTATTTAGAGGAACCATATAAAGAAGATTAGCATGCCCTCTGTGCCGAGGGCGTATCTATTTAACGGAGTTGTGCAGCCCAAATATTAAATATAAGTCAAGCTGACGGTCATTGAGAAACTAGGGACGAAGCCGTGTGATCCAAATTGTAATTCTCAGTCAAGCTTACAATGACTGAGAAAGTGAGTAAGGTGCAAACAAACACACAATTTTCCATTGGTTCAAGGTGTGCGCGAACCAGCAAGTCGATAACATCTCTAAAAATCTTCTTCAAAGTAATCTCTTTGATCACCTCCCGTTGACTCAATTGGTTGGCCATAACGTACCGACCTGCCCATATAGTACAATTAGTTTTATACATTTATTAAGAGAAAGATATCTCTAGATTTAAAAAGCGTTAAACTTTTGTATTTTTTATCTTTTTGTGTTCATTTTAATTTTTTTTAATTTATCACAAATTTAAGGTTAAAGTACTCTTTTGGTCATTGTTTTTATCAAAAAGTGTCAAGTTGATCTTCATGTTTTTTTTTTTTTTCGTTTCAATTTGGTTCTAATTTTTTATAAGTGATTCAATTTCATCATTGCTTTTAAAAGACCAATTTGACACTTATTGACAAAAATGAGAATAACAAATTTAGCATAAA
>Ga0214545_1006337_pt1 | contig 20673 bp, 19 predicted proteins | sample CNSS4metaG_FD_160064 | JGI IMG/M metagenome (GOLD analysis project Ga0214545, IMG submission 160064) | Root nodule microbial communities from cowpea collected in UCLA plant growth center, Los Angeles, California, USA - CNSS4 | ecosystem: Host-associated > Plants > Roots > Nodule | place: USA...
CATACTCCTAATATTGAATATTTAATAATATTATGTTTCCTTTACCGTAATTTTTTATAAAAATTAATTAAAATTAATATTAAAGTAGTAAGAAAACGGGTATGGGTATGGGTACGAGATTACACCCAGTACCCGGTGGAGATGGGGATGGAACAAAAATTTGATACCCGTTGGGTTTGGGTATGAGGATGGGGATTAATTTTTTTTGACAGGGATGGGTATGGGATAGTGAAACCCATCCCCACCCCGCCCCGTTGCCATCTCTATATGTGATTATTCTAGAAAAGCAAATTAAAATATTCTACAAATAATCAATAATGGCATAAAAGTTTCACACTAATAATACAGAAATGTCAACGTATTAGTTATAATCATTTACATTATTATCCTTAATCATATGCATCAACAATTTCAGTAAAATTCTATATGATGAAGTTGATACTGTACGAATAGTTCAAAAAAATGTATTATATTTATACATGCCAATATATCGACACGGGACAAGATAACCATTAGTCTAAGAAACTAAAATTAAGATAACTAATGGAAGATTTAGGTGACTAATCATAGGTAAGAAAATTCTAACACTACAAAAAAAACATAATTTAGCAATAGAAATTAGCGACAAAAAAAGTTGGTCGCAAACTACGACTGAAGTAGCGACTGAACAAAAGTAGTTGCAGATTAGTGACTGAAATAGCGACCAAATCAGTTTGTAGTAACATTTATTCATATAGCGATCAAAATAGAGACTAAATATTGTTAGTCACCAAATGTAATATTTTAGCCATCGAACTAGCGACCGAAATAATATTAAAATAGACACAAAAAATTATAATATGTTTAATATAGTTATTAGCGACCAAATACTTTAGGTCGCTAAACATAATGTTTTAGCCACCAAATTAGCTTTTGAAATAAAATTGTATTAGTGACTGAAAATATTTTGGTCGCTAAAGTTATATTTAATATAGTAATTAGCGACCGAAAATATTTGGTCGCTAAAAGTAATACTTTAGGCACCGAATTAGTGACCAAAATTTCTGTAGTTGTTTAGCGACCAACACTTAATTTGGTTGCTAATGAGTTTGCCACCAGGGATTTTGCAACTGCATAATTTCGGTCGCTATTTTAGTCGCTAAATGATTTGCGACCAATTTTAAGTCATTTCATATTTCTTCTTTGGTTAAAATACCTTCTTGATCCCAATTTTCATCAAATTTTGTCAAATTTGTCCTAATTTTGTTTTTTTGCTCAAATAGGTCCTAATTTTATTCAATTTTGTTCAATTAAGTCCTTTTTTGGTAACACCGTTTAAATTATTAATGACCATGAACAATAACGGCCATGTGTCACTTCGTGGTTTTTTTAATTTTTTTTTAAATAATTTAAAATGCCCACGTGTCAATATAGTAGCGTGCCACGTGTCAGAATCAATGTTTAATATTCAATTTGGTCCCTATATTTGTGATTTTTGTTCAATTTAGTCCTAATTTTTGTTAACATGAATCAATTTTGTCACTTTCCAAAATGAAACCAAATTTAATTTTTATATTAAAATTCACATTTTAAAATAAATATTTTTATATAATATATTAAAATTCACATCGTTATAATTTTTATATAAAAATTAAAAAATTATTTCATCTTCAATAGGGACAAAATTGGTCAATTTTAAGTAAAATTGAGACTAAATTGAACAAAAATACAAATATAGGGACCAAATTGAATATAAAACATGGACTCTGACACATGGCACACTGCTAGATTGACACATGGACATTTAAAAAAATAAAAAAAATCACGAAGTGACACCGACAATCACTGTTCATAACCGTTAATAATTTAAACGGTGTTAGCAATAAATGACTTAATTGAACAAAATTGACGAAAATTATGATTTATTTGAGCACAAAAACAAAATATTAGGACTGATTTCACAAAACTTGAGAAAAATTTAGAAAAAAAAAATATTTTAAACCTTCTTGTTTAGTATGTTTCACGAAATGCACGTGGATACAATTAACACGTATCTAGATTTTTCTCCTTATTCGAACTTTTTTTTTTTTTTTTTTTTTTTTTCTTTTTTTTTTTTTAAAATTTTATTGTTTATATTTTTTAAAAAAAAAAAAATAAAAAAAAATAAAAAATATATAAATTTTTTTTTTTTTTTTATTTTTTTTTTTTTTTTTGTTTCTTGTTCATACTTATTACTAACAAATAGAATGTTGAGCTTCTTAAAAAAAAAAGTTATTTTGTAGTGAGCTTGGAGAGATCCTAAATACATCATTCTAAAAGTCCGTTTGATAATATTTAAATATAATATAAAGAGAAGAATAAAGGATAAAAGTGTAAGTAAATTGGACAACCTTTTTTTATCTTATACACTTTGTAGGAAATTATACATAATATAATAAAATTATAAAATTTACTAGATATTGTTTTTGATGTTAATTATGTGATCGGAATTCATTTTTATATTGGCATGGTATCTTATCAGAACTCAAAATAAGTAAAAGTGTGGATTATTTTTAACTGTTTTTATACAATTTTTTTTAATCTTATAAACAAAACAAGAGATCTGCATCCTTATATATATATATATATATATATATATATATATATATATATATATATATTTTCGTTTGTATTATTTTATAATTTTATTCATTAAATAATTTTTTAAAATTAAAATAATTATTTTATCAATATTATATTTTAAGTGATCTTTTGTTTAAATTCAATCATCTTTTTATTCAATTTGATTATATTTTAAACTTATTGTTTTTTTATATCTATATAAAAGAAATTCTTTTATTCATATTTGTTTTTTAATTTTACTATTTAAATAATTTTATCAAAATTATATCTTAAGTGACTATTTATTTAAATTTAATTATTTTTTTTAATTTAACTGTTTATTTAAATTTAATTACTATTTTTTATTAAAAATATATCTACAAAATAAATAAAAATACTTATAATAAAATCATACAAAATATTTAAATTTAATTTATAATAATAATGATAATAATTTTATTATTTTTTATTATATAAAAAAAGTGAACAAATGTAATCCAATATTTTCACTAATTTCAAATAATAATAAAAGTTAGACATATTCTTAATTTCTGTAAAATTAATCCGTTTTGATTTTAGTTTCTGTAAAAGATATTATTTAGCTTTTATCCTAAAAGATAAGAAGCTGTTTTTCCTCTGCATAAAGTGTCATTAATTATGGAGTTATGTGTTCAATGAAAAGTTAATGAATTATCTTATATAACTTCTGTTGGCGTTTGTGATATTACATAACGTGAACATTTGAAATTCGAAAACAACTCTATATGTCTAATTTAAAATACGCAACATCCTAAAAGCTATTAAAATGATATAATTAATTAAATTTATAATAAATAACATATGTGTCATGAAATATTTACGGTGGAGAGATCATAAACAATATTAAAATTAGAAATATCGAGATTAAAGAAGGAATTGAGAGAGAGGTTAAGGGTTATGGTGCCATCTGAAAGCATGAATTATTATTCCTATCTTTTCTTTTCTATATGAAGAGAAAATCAAGAGGTTACTTTAAGGTGTTCTACTGCTCCAGTGTATCCAATAATATTGTTCAATAATATTATTTAAGAGTCGAGGTCAAGCGCAATTTAAATACTTTTCTTTTTTCTATATTCTGAAACATATTTTAAGGACAAAACCATGATGGAACTTCATTCTCCAAAGCAGACAATACTTCGAAAACATGATGGTTGTTTCTAACGATCAAAAGACCAAATACTAAATCATCTACCGTTTCCAATGGCCAATCTAGAAATGCTTTCACATTATGGTCTATACATTATTGGAGATTGCTCTATTTGATTAAGAGTTTAATTATTTATTTAGGATTACTTTGTTTTGAATGCATAATCTAACCCTTGGTACTTTTGATTTGGATTTTATGTTATTTATAACATGAATTTGAATCAAGTAAAAGTGGTATCAAATTTTAGTGTAAAATATTTGTTGGTAAAATTTTATTTCATTTAGTTTAAATTTCATTGTGATTGATTAAGAATATAAAATTTTGGAAATAAAACAAAAAATATACTTTTCAATATGAAACATAACACAAATTTACATCTAAAATAATTTGTATGTAATTCATCCAATATTATTTACGGATTATTCTATATGAATACATCATTACTTATAGATATTCCCTTGTGTAACTTATATAAGAATTATTCTGTATGTAATTTACTTAACATTACATACAAAATAACCTGTATGCAATTTTTTTTGCAGATTTTATTATCTATAGAAAATTATGTATGAAACATTCTAAATGTAAATTTACCTATATGTGTTTTACAAATAATTTTTTTTCATAGGTAATATTTAATTACCTATAAATTTAATGCAATACACAGATTTTGTCGTAGCATTTCTTTTTTAGTGATGTGTAAAAAAGAAATTCACCAAATAATAATCGATATTAAGCAACTCTTATAAAAGGCCAATAATACCTTTATCATTTAAAAGTAAGTATTTTTTTATTGAATTAAATTAAATTGTATAAGTATTTAAGCGAACTAAATTACAGTATAACAAATTGAATGAATCGAAAAAATTTAAATTATTTCAAACTCTTTGTTAAAGTTATTATATATATATATATATTATATATATATATATATATATATATATATATATATTAATCCCATAAATTATATACCTCAAATCAGTTTAAATAATTTTATTAAAGAAAAAAAATTGATCTTTAGAAACTAAATTAAAAGGGAAGTTCAATATTCATTATTGTTTAAAATAATTTAACATTTTTAAGACAATGAAATTCAATTTGGTATCGGATGATTCAATTCATTTTTTCATCACCCTTATAAAAGAGGTTAATTTACTTTGATTATGACCTTAAATTTAAGTAAAACTTTTAAGTTAAAACTCTTATGTCAGATTAACTATTCATTTTAAAAAAATTTAAAAACTAAAAACAGAAATAAAATAAAAATGTTAAATAAATTTTAAAAATTAAGTTGTATTATTAAAACCCGAATCGTATATTTCTACACATACACCACATTTCCAAGAGGAACAATTCGAAGGTTTGTGTTCCTTGTCCATATTTGAGTTTGATAATTGGAAACGAAGGAGCAAACATGGCAGCGAATGATAACATTCCAACTTCAGAAGTCACCATTGGGTTCCTAGAGCATCAGTTTCAAGGGGCGCACATAGATTTGTTTCTATTCATGCATGGCCTATAATATAACTTATTCTTGTTCCACCAACACGGTTGCCACATAAAATATTACAAAGTTGAATAATCTAAATTGTTTAATAACACGATTATGTCATGTTATGAATAATAATAAAAAGTCACAAACTGCATTCAAAACTGATGGAACTTTCTCATTGGACTTTCGATCCCAAGGTTATACCTAAAGTCTTCACAACATATTTTAATATATCACCCCTTGTTTTGAGATTTGAATTTTTGATGCTGTGTAAACTATTCAAATTTTGTATTACTACATAGTATTATAATGGTTCTTATCTGCACCTTAAGGGGCATTATAGTAGATGGAAGGTCTTGGTCGCGACTCGTGGTTGCTCCTTAGAGGAGATTTACATGCAGAGAACACTCTGACATCCAAGTCAAGTTAATAAAAGTTAGATATCTCTAAACAAGTAGTGTTATATTTCAGATTTTACTCTATGTCCTCATGCTAGAATAATGTTAACACAAATAGGATTACTTGTTGGTCCCGTAATCAAGGTGAAATAATTACCATTTACTTGTCATTAAAGCTTATCAAATGATCGAGATACTGCTGATTAGTGCATAATCTCTCTGACGAAAGGAGATCTTAATGAGCGCCTAGTCATGTGATGATGGACCCTTTTTTGGGCTCACATGTTCATTTGAACCAATATGGATAATTGGGTTGGGCATGCACATAGGCCCCCAACTCGAGAGTTGGAGATGCATGTGTGTGGAGTTGTTCGCAACCATTACAGGTCTTGGCTTGCGAACCTACAAGTGGGTCAACTTCCCTGGCTAAGCCATTAGTGGTCATGATGGGCTAACCTGATAAACTTTGAGAAGTTCACAAGTTGAGGCTCCAAAGTCAGCTCCCTCCTGGGGAATGAAACCAGGTTGGACTCGAGGTTAGCCCTGGATTCGAGGTTTAACCTTTTCTTGCCAAGTGCAGGTTTTTCCTGGAGAGGGGTCACATTACATTTATGAGTGGGGGATGTCCCCTGTCTATGCGTGATGATGAGGAGGTTTGTCCCATCCCTACTTGCGATGTTGATGTGGAGTGACCTGATTGGCGGAGGTAAACCCTTTGGCTGTTGGAGTGAAATGACGCAGGATGAAACATTTAGTCGTTTCATATCACTTAAAAGTGTTCCTCTTTCTCACTTACCTTCTCGTCTTTTCTGTTTACTTTTGCTCTCCTCCTTCTTGCCCTTCGTTCCGCTGTGTCTACATCACGCCTTTCCTTCGTCCATCTATATCCTAGGTATGTCTTCTGATTCCTAATATGAGAGTGATAAGAGTAGGTCGTTGCTAGATAGAGAGATCACACCCATGAGTAAGGGTTCCTCCCCTGAAACCTCTATAACCTCTTCGGATTGGGGGATTCGTCACCAGAACCACTTTCTGTTGTCGCCCCTTCGGTGACTTCCTCGAGGGGTTTGTTTACGACTCCTTCGTTGAGGAAGACAGTTGCCACCCGTGCTGAAAAGGGGAAGGCCGCCATAGCAAGACGCTTTGAGAAGGGCCTTGTCTCCTATAACGCTCTTAAGTATGGCTCCGAGTAACTAACAAAGGCGAAGGTGGCATACTTCTTGGCTACTTTTGCCTTTTGCCTAACTAACTTTAAGGTCATTCCTTGTATCCCTATAGATAGGGTTTACTATCATCGTGGGGAAGGGGAGGATAACTTTGTTTTTGCTTATGAATTTTTCAAAATGTTTGGGGTTTTGTTCTGTGGTCCTCTTTTGAGTGCGATCTTCTTATTGCGCTATCAGTGGCCTCAAGTTAGTTGCATCCTAACAGGTGAGGCTTCGTCAAAGCCTTCGAAATAGTTTGTGCCCATCTTGGTTTGATTCCAACTCTTAACATGTTTTGTTTCTTTCACCAATTGAAGCACGGTCTGAAGGTTGATCGGGTATCCCTGAATGGCAACCAAGTCGGGCCCTTGCTGATCGTGTATTCCTCTTCCGTCAAGAATTTCAAAGGAAGTACTTTAAGGTGCAGGTTGTCTCTATGGAGGCCAATAACCAATATTTCCTTGATCCTACAACTAGGGAGCCTGAGTTTTCCTTGCATTGGTCGGGGCTCTGACCCCCAAGGATGTGGAGGGAATCGAGGTCCTGTAGAGGCTACCACACCCTCTTGATAGCAGGAAAATAATTGGTTCTGTGCATTCGATGAACCCGACCACCACCCTTGTTGGTAAGGCTTAACATAGACAAACATACTTAGCTTGACTGCGTTGTGTAATAACTTGATGTTGTGTGCTTTGTGGGGATCATGTCGTCCAAGAGTTTCAATGTGAAGGATTTTAAGGCAGGACTAGATCAGCTCAGGGCGGACCAGGTGGGCTCCCATGAGGACTGCCCATTCTCATTTAGTTATTGATCTTCCTCTTGCCAAGAGGACGATGGCTGAAAGTTGTGAGGGTCTGATCTATGTTGGCTATGTTATGGAAAAAGTTAGGGTGATGGAGATGCTATGTGGTTGTTGAGTAGGGGATGGAAGCTGAGGAGCCCTCCTCGAAGCTTGTGGTGAGCAAGCCATGATGGCAAGTCAGGAATTTGTTGACCTAACGACCAAAGAGAATTTGTGTGAAAACCTGGATGGTGCTGCATGGGGTCTTATGGAAGGAGAAGCGATGGATAGTCGCGTGAGGAGGGTGAAGGCTACTGTTGATGTGGGTTCCCCCTCCTAGCACTTCTTTGGCGCCAAGCACCATGCTGGACTTGTTTGTGCAAGCCTTGTGTCGCGCTTGGAACATGTAATCGTGATAGACCTAGAGGTGTCTTTTATGTGGCACTAGAACTTGAAGGGTGACCTACTCTCCTCTAGGGGTGCTCTCTCTTCCTTTGATTACAATCTAATGCGGCTAGTTACCCCCAAAAGAGTTAGTGGACTCTACAACGATGATATTGGCTAGAGCTCGGTCGCCTTGTATGTTTGTAAAGACTATTTGGCCAAGAGCAAACATTTGTACGACAATCACCTAAAGGCTAAGAGGGAGATGGAGGCCCTGCGGACTCAGGTAAAATAGAGGGATGATGAGTTGAGGTTGTTGAGGGATGAAATTTTGAAGTTGAGGGAGAATATTGGGGCCTTTCAGGTCACGCATGCGAAGGTAGCTACTACTTGGGCTAAGAGGGATACCGTGGCGATGTTGTACAAGGAGTAGGGCTTACGACTGGTTGAGAGGGACTTGGTGCTATCCCAGAGTCCTCCTAGTAGGGTATCCAGGTTGTTTACAAATGCAGCCTAACCTTCCCAACGATGTATCTTGGCTATTCAAGAAAACAACCCAAACCCTCTCACTGAGGTATCCAGGTCATTCCAGAACACAGGCCAAAACCTCCTAGTGAGGCCAACAATTCCCATATTAAAACAAATATATAATTTATTAAAAACCCAAACAAATAGATATTTAGGTTACAAACAACGCGCAATAGTAATTCCATAACAACCCGAAAGCAACATTTCAAAACTCATTTCAAAACGCGTAATTCCATAATAAAAAGTTAACTGCAGATAGGTACCAAATATATAACACATTTCAAAACTCTATTACATATATCCCAAGGGGCTGAATTTGAAAACAACAAAAAACATAAGGAGGTTTCAAGAAGCATCAGGAAAGGACCCAACAACGGGGACAACCTCGACCAACGACAGTCGCTACTTCCTCCCCCTCCGCAGGATCTTCAACAATAGCTCTGTCAATGACCACTTTGCCCTCATTGAACCAGTCTAGGGGAATATCACGATGTAGCACCGTCGCTTGACATTTGGCCATGTTAAAGCCCACAGAAAATGCTGCAAACCCTTGGTCCAACAAGTCCACATTCTTCTCTGTTAAGCGCTCTTGTTCAACATTCAGTGCCACACTTTCATTGTCAAGTCCCGACACTTGCTCCTGTAGGCCCACTAGCTCAACCATCAACACAATCACACTAACTGCCACTTGGCCCTATACAAAATGTGATCTCCTTAAGTTAAAGTCACATTCGTGATCCCAAGATTTATGAATTCTCTTATCCCTCAAACCATATATGTAAACTTTTTTTTATGTAGCAAAAACCAAAAGTTCTCCATTTAGTACTACAAAATCTTTGATTGTTATTTATGAAGAATCATTCTCCAACTCTCTCATTGTTTTCACTCTTATGTTCAAAATCTTTCTCCACAAAAATGGATTCATACCCTGTCAAAACCCATGTAGTAAATACTCCTTTTCGCAATTAATGACTTTGCCCCATCTGAAAATTCTCATCTCACAACTTTTTTCATGAGAACCTTTTCTTGTTTCTCTGGGCACCCTCGACATTCTTGATTTTCTATCCTCAAAATTGTATGACATAATATATGGTCTAAAATAAGGATTATTTCTTGTTAGGTAAGAAGAACAATGTGATATGAAGTGAACAAGTCCTCTATAGTGGACAGGCAATTCAAATCTCAAATTTCTACTACCATTGAAAAGTCTTTCTTTTGCTTCCCACACTCTTTCCTTAAAATTGTACACTTTGCAATCAAAATATGAAGACCATTCAACCAAATCATCAACAAAATGATACATCATAAAGTTACCATCATAGTCACACACAAAACCAAGCTGATGATCATATACACCGCTTGTATTTTGAAGGTGCTAAAAATTTGGAACAGAAGATCAAGATTATGTGTTCGAGTTGCTAATAAAAAAACTCCATTCCATTCTCATTCGCCATAGAACAAAGTACTAAGCCATTGCCCGAACATAAAATTTTGACCCTCTCAAAAAAATATTATAGAGTATTTTTAGACATCTCTGATGATTCTTCTCCAAGTAAGGGGTGAAATTCAACTAGAAGATTGCTCCATTGAATTGCACCAATGGGGATTTCTAATTGGATGAAAAAACAAGTGTCATCCCTTAACAGTGCATGTTGAGCTTGTTTGAATGCAAAATATTCTTCTCTTGAAAACTTTAAAAATAAAATGCATGTAGACATGAATATGTAAATAATTTTTGCAGGTAAATGAGAAAAAATCTCTAAAAAGTTCTCGCAAGACAAACTCATTTCGAGAACAATTTACGCAACAAATAAAAGTTACGATCAACAATAGACAGAGAAAAAAAAGATACAAATATTTTATGATGTTGAAAAACATATGTATATAAAAAATTTGACAACAAATTTTTTCTTATTTATAATATTGCATCTCTAATATCTTATCTCCAATCTATTTAAATTTGAATACACATTTAATATTTATTTCCATATTTATAAAATATATCTAGATACGATAATAATAAAATGTTAGTTGATAAATATGGGTTAATAGGTTAATAATAATGAAAAGATAATATGGAGTTCTATATGAATTTAAATGATTTTGTTCACATATGAAAAATCTTTATATTGTAGTAATTAAAATTTAAAATTATAATTTCTAATTTTCTAACAGATAATTTTATAAATGTTTTAGATGTGAAAGATTTAGACCGGAGAAAAAAATAGAACGAGTTTCTGCTTTCTTTTATAACATAAATCTTTCGAATTAGAATATATCTAATTGAAAAGTTAATTTATTTCAAATATATTTACTAGATAAATTATTGAAATTTTGAAAAAGATATCCAAATTCTTTGAAATATTTTAAAATTGATTTGAAATCAATAATTATATCTTATGAAAATACTAACCTATTTTAGATTATATTTTTAAACATAAATTGTATATAGGGATTAATAGTATCGTGTATGACTTTTTAAAATTGATCTTTTTATTATTATCAATTTTGAAAATTAATGTATATTATTCATTATATATTAAATATTTTAAACCATGCAATACAATTTTTTTTATATAAAACATATTTTAATATAAAAATATTATGATATTTACTTATAACAATCACTATGCGTATAATAAATATATATTTGGATTGAATTAATCAACAAATCTAATAAATTTTAAACGGGTTATAATCTTTAAAAATAAATTTATGATTTTTTTTAGAATTATAATATATGGCATAATCATCCATATAATACTTATATATAATAGATATGAAAACTTCTAATTGAGTTCCTATTTATCTTTTATGGTCTAAAATACTTAATATAAATTTAAACTTTTCAATTGAATATCCACTGTCAACTTAATGAGGTGGTTTTAAGTGGTTGACGTAGTTATTATGTTGGCTATTATTATGGTGTCATCATTAGGGATGTTAACGGGACGGGTAAGGTACAGGTAGTAGCTCCCCCGTACCCTATCCGCTGGATAAATATTCATATCGTACCTGTATTTATATCTGTCGGGTATCCGTTATGTGGGTATTCGTCTATTTTTTTCATATCCGCGGGTATCTACGGGTACCCGCGGATATTTACAAAATTATTTAAAAAATAAATATTTAATCATAAATTCAAGTAAAAATAAATAAAATACATCATTATCATAAAAAATTTAAATAAAGTTCAAACAAACTCAAGTCCATACAAGTCCAAATAATTATAAAAATAAATATAACGTTCAACATAATGAAAATTCTTTAATTAGTGTTTTGATCAACAAGTCCACTTTCTTCAATTGATTCCTAAAAAATAATCAAATAATAAACCCCAACTGCCACGTGCCAAATATTCTCATTTTGATTATTTATGTTTTAAGTTCTTGATCAAAGTAGGAACTTCCAATTGAATCCTAATAAATTTTGATGGTTGATGGCCTATTGAAAATTCAATAAATTTAAAATTTTCAATTACATCTTCACAATTAGCTTTTCTGTTGACTTAGTAATATGTCTCTTAAATCGTTGAAGTTGTTATTATTTTGTCAAGTCACCTGACCAAATATGCACTAATGTTTTTCCATTTATCTTGTGTGCATTGAATAAGAATTAAGATAAAATGTAGTAAGAGGGAAACAAAATATAACATACCTTTAAGTCTACACAAGTCCTATGGTTTGCATTCTCAAAATCTCGTAACTTAACATCACGCCACCTACACAATGACATAAAAGTTACCAACAAGATAATTTTACAGTGTATCCACATACAGATAAGTTGATATTATTGATAGCATCGTACCTCCCAATTCCAAGTTCCTCAACTGCGTGAACAAGTGTTTCTACCTCAACCACAAAGAATGGTCTCTATGTTCAACGTTGTATATTACTTTGCTTGGTGCTGAGACCAAAAAACATCACAAGGAAAAACTTTGGCTAAGAGGACCTGAGGCACGAGCTTTCATCTTTTTCGTTAGGGGGTTTTTTTTAGGATGCACTAATGTTTTCCATGTATCATGTGCAATTAAATGAGAATTAAGCAACATTAAAGTAAGAGGAAACAAAAATATAACATACTTTTAGGTCTACACAAGTCCTATGGTGTGCATTTTCAAAAGCTCGTACATTAACTTCACGCCACCTACATGATGGCATAAACTTTACCAACAAGATTGCTTTGCATTCTATACACCCACAAGTAAGCTGATATTATTGATAACATCGTACCTCCTAGTTCCAAGTTCCTCAACTGCGTGAACAAGTGCTTCTATCTCAACAATAAAGAATGGTCTCCTGGTTCGACGTTGTACAAACTCGTCCTCAATTCTGTGACTCGATTTACCTTTCTGTGTTTTCGTTAATGGAATAGGCACGAAAACACGTCCAACTTGATGCTTTCCATATTGGTTGGCTTATTGTTGAGATAGAAAACATAACAAGCCAAAACTCTGTCCAAGAGGTCCTGACCCATAGACTTTCCTCTCTTAAGTTATGGGGAATTTTTGGAATGTGCATTATTGTTTTGCCATTTATCCTGTACACATCGAATAAGAATTAAGCAAAATTATTGTAAGAGGAAACAAAAATAAAACATACCTTTGGGTAGATTGATAATATTGATAACATCGTACCTCCTAGAAAAAAGTTCCTCAACAACGTGAACAAGTGCTTCTACCTCAGTCAGAGAGAATGGTCTACTAGTTCGACGTTGTACAAACTAATGTTTGTGACTTGAATTACCTTCCTATTTTTTCGATAATGGAATTGACACTAACACACGTTGAACTTAAGGCTTTCCATATTGCTTGGCTTGGTGCTAAGACTAGAAAACATCATAAGGCAAAACTTTGTCCAAGAGGTCATAAGGCACGGGCTCTCCTCTCTTCGTTAGGCGGGATTTTTGAAATGTGCACTAATATTTTTCCATGTATTTTGTGTACATTAAATGAGAATTAAGAAATATTGTAGTAAAAGGGAACAAAAATATATCACATCTTTAGGTCTATCTAAGTCCTATAGTCTACATTCAGAAAATCTCGTACTTTAACTTCACATGACCTATATGATGACATAAATGTTACCAACAAGACAGTTTTGCAGTCTATACATCCATAGGTAAGCTGATATTGCTGATATCATCGTACGTCTCAATTATGAGTTCCTCAATTACGTGAACATGCACTTCTACCCCAACCACATGGAATGGTCTACTGGGTTTTGAGATCAGAAAACATCACAAGCAAAAACTATGTCCAAGAGGTCATGAGCCACAGAAAAAAGTATTTCAACTGCGTGAATAAGTGCTTCTACCTCAGTCACAGGGAATGGTTTTCTAATTCAATGTTGTACAAACTCATCCTCAATTTTGTAACTCAAATTACTTCTTTTTTTTCGGTGATGGAATGGGCACCGACACACGCCTTGCTTGACACTATCCATATTGCTTGGCTTGGTTCTAAGACTAAAAAATGTTATAATCCGAAATTGTGTTAAAGAGGTCTTGAGACACGGGCTCTCCTCTCCTTCGTTAGGTAGTACTTTTGTTGTGTACACCATTTTTTTTCCTTTTATCCTATACCTATTGAATTAGAATTAAGCAAAATTGTAGTTAGATTGAACAAAATTATAACATACCTTTTGGTCTACATAAGTTTTATGATCTACATTCTCAAAAGCTCGAAAGTTAACATCACGTCACTAACATGATAACATAAATGTTACGAAAAAGTCAATTTTGTAGTGTATCCACACATAGGTAAGTTGATTTTATTAATAGCATCATACTTGCCAATTTCGAGTTTCTCAATTGCGTGAACAAGTACTTCTACCTCAGACATAGAGATTGTTGTCCTTGTTTGACATTGCATAAACATGTGGTAAATTTTCTGACTCGATTTATGTTTCTCTGTTTTTGTTGATGGTATGGGCACCGAAACACGTCCAACTTGATGTTTTCCATATTGGTTAACTTGTTACTGAGACTAGAAAACATCAAAAGCCAAAACTTTGTCCAAGAGATCCTAAGCCACAAGCTCTCCTCACCTAAGTTATGGGTGATTTTTACAGTTTGCATGTTGGATGAGAGTTAAGCAAAATTGTTGTAAAAGGAAACGAAAATAAAACACACCATTGGGTTGGCAGATATTATTGATAACATCGTACCTTCAGAAAAAATTTCCTCAACTACATCAACAAGTGCTTCTACCTCAGCCACAAGGCAACATTGTACAAAGAAATTCTCAATTTTGTGACTCAAATTACCTTCCTTTTTTCGGTGATGGAATGGGCACTAGCACATATCCCGTTTGAAACTTTCCATATTGTTTGACATTGTTTTGAGACTAGAAAACATCACAAGGCAAAATTTTGTCCAAGAAGTTTCAAGGCACGGGCTCTCATCTCCATCGTAATGGTCAGTTTTATCAAATAGAGAATGTTTTATCAATTCTTAAAAGGCACGGGCTCTCATCTCCATCTCTCATCTCCATCGTAATGGTCTCCTGGTTCGACGTTGCACAAACTCGTGCTCAATTTTGTGACTTGATTTACCTTTTTGTGTTTTAGTTAATGGAACGGGCACCGAAACACGTCCCATTTTATGCTTTGCATATTGGTTGGCTTGGTGATGAGTCCAGAAAATATCACAAGCCAAAACTTTGTCCAAGAGGTCCTGAGGCACGGGCTCTCCTCTCATTCATTACACGGGATTTTTACAGTTTGCACTAATGTATTTCCATTTATCTTACTCAAAAGGGCAAAGGTATCAAAGTAATCTATGTGGCATTTTTAAGTAAAACCTTTTGCTACTAATCTTGCTTTATATTTATCTATGGATCCATCAAGGTGGTGATTTTTCTTAAAGATCCATATACAACCAATGGGTTTTGCTCCTCTAGGAAAATCTACTAAGGTCCAATTTTTATTTTTCTTAATAGATTCAATTTCAGTCTTAAAAGCCTTACTCCACTATTTTGCATCAGGAGCTCTAGTAGCCTATAAAAACCTCGTTAGATCATTTTCAACTAGATAAGTATAAAAGTCATCTCCAAAATAAGTCTCCTTTCTCTGTCTTTTACTTCTTCTTAAACCCTCACATATGGCATCACTATTATTATCTAGGTTAAATTATACCTTTAGTCTCCATTTTCGTAGCAAAAGATCAATTTGGTCCTTCTATTTTTTTTTATCTCAATTTGGTCCCTATTGTGGTGAATTTGATGCAATTAAGTTCTTTCCGTTAGTGGTGTAGTAACGGTGTTAAATAGGGTGCCACGTGTCAATTTATAAATTTTTTGTTTTTTTTTAAATTTAAAATAAATAAATAAAAATTTGCCATGTGGCAGTGACAGTACCACGTGGTAGTGACAGTGCCACGTGACAGTGACAGTGTCACGTGTCACTATTATGCCAAGTGTCATTTTCTCATTCTCAATTTGGTCCTTGTATTTTAATTTTTGTCTCAATTTAGTCTCAATTTTTGTAAAAATTGTGCAATTTCGTCCCCTCCTAATTGAAACAAAAATTAACTTTTATATAAATGTTATACAAATATTTTTATTAAATTTAATTTTTTTATTCAAATTGATATTTCTATTATATATTTTCAACAAAATTAAGTTTATTTAAATTTGTTTCACATTCAATTTTACTTAAAATTGTTTTCAAATTTTAAATTTATTTATTTTTGATTGTTACATAAACTAGTTAATTTTTCTTAAATTATATAATTGTTGTTTTTACACCAACTAAATTATTTGTATAGAAATTATTGAATTTTACACATTTTAAAAATATGCAATTATTTAAAATATAAATTCAAATAAAAAAAATATTAAAGTATGATGTAATAAAATATCAATATAATTTATGAATTTTTTTGTTATTAGCATTATTTTCTATTAACAACTTTAATACAATTTTAAATAAAATTTAATGTAAAATATAAATTAAAACAAACTTAATCTTGTTAAAAATATTTACTTGAAATATCAATTTTGATAGAAATATTTGTGCACATTTATATAGAAATTAAATTTGGTTTCAATTTGGAGAGAGACAAAATTGCACAATTTTTACAAAAATTACGACTAAATTGAGACAAAAATTAAAATACTGAGACCAAATTGAGAATAGGGAAATGGCACCTGGCATAATAGTGACACGTGGCACTATCACTGCCACATGGCACGATGTCAGCTTGACACGTGGTAAATTTTTATTTTTTTATAAATTTAAAAAAAATAAAATAAAAAATTCAAAAAATCCAGAAACTAACATGTGGCACCCCATTTAACGACGTTACTACACCACTAACGAAAAGGACTTGATTGCATCAAATTTCCCAAAATAGGGACCAAATTGAGATAAAAAAAAATTGAGGGACCAAATTGATATTTTGCTACGAAAATGGGGACCAAATATATAATTTAACCTATTATCTATAGGTTGTTCAACTATATCACTAACCTTTAAAGGAAATATATGTTCAAAAAACTCAACATTTTTTGTCTCCACAATAGTATTATGTTCAATCACATCACTTTTAAAAACAAGAAATCTATAGGCAACACTATGTTCTAACATAACCTAAGAATATACAGTCAGAGGTTTTAGAGCCTATTTTCCTTTACTTAGGATCGGGTAACATTACTTTAGCTAGGCATCCCCACACTCTCATATATTTAAGATTAGGTTGATACCATCTCCACAAATCATAGGGAGTTTTACCCGTTTTCTTATGAGGTATCCTATTTTGTAAAATGCATGCATTAAGAATGGCTTCTCCCGAAAGGTTATCAGGTGCATTAGAACTAATAAGCATAACATTCATCATTTCCTTAAGATTTCTATTTTTTTCTCTCAGCTACTCCATTAGACTTAGGTGAATATGGTGGAGTTACTTCATGGATAATACATTCTTTTACACAAAAAGTCATTAAATAAAACATATTCACCACCTCTATTTGATTTAATCCTCTTAATTTTCTTATTCAATTGATTTTCTACTTCCGCTTTATAAGTTAAAAGCACATCAAAAACTTCATCCTTACGTTTGATTAAGTACAATTTGGTATATCTAGAATAATCATCTATAAAGGTTACAAAATAATTTTTACCACCTCTAGATAGGGTTTGTTTTAAATCAACTAGATCGATATGAATTAACCCTAACAATTTAGTTTGACGTTTTATAGGATAACATGTTTTCTTAGTTATTTTGGATTCTACATATACATCACATTTACTACTTTGTTTATCATGCATATTAATTAATCCTAATTGTTGCAATTTCATAACATACGAGGAAGTATCATGTTCTAACCTAGCATGCCACATATCATATGAGTCAATGATATAAGTAGAAGAACATGATTCATTTGTAATTTCTGAAATATTAAGTACAAAGAGACCTTGATCACAATATCTCTTCCCCACAAAACATTATTTTTTGTCATTACAATCTTTTCAGAATTGAATGACACTTTAACCCCCACTTTTTCCAGTAATGCTATAGAAATTAGATTAACTCTGATAGAGGGCACATGTAGCACATTACTCAAGGTCAGAGTCTTCCCAGATGTGAGTTTTAGAAGAACCTTTCCTTTTTCTAGGACAAAAGTTGTCCTGGAATCACTAAGATAAACATGTTATTCTCCATCTCCTAGTGTAGGAGGTAAAAGCACTTTTGTTTGCACATATGTGCTTGGTATCACCAGAGTCTACCACCCACTTGCTCACATTGGTCATCATATTTACTTGTGAAACTATAGTATCTTCCCCTTGGGCTATATTTGCCCTAGGAGGATTGTCGTTTCTTACTCTACGCCTGCATTGAGGTGCATGATGGCCTGACTTCCCACATATGAAGCAGTTACCCTTCTCTTAAAGGTGGAGTTAGATCCATTGGAACGAGAATTTCGAAAGTTGTTTTTCATTTTGTTATCATGTTTGTTCTTGTACCTTTTTGAAGTAAGTTTGTTTTCTACCATGTTTGCCTTTGCAAATAATGCTTTGGCCCTTGTAGTAGCACACTCCTTCCTGTTGGTATCTTCTATTATAATGTGTGTAATGAGCTCTTGAAGCATCATTTGCTTGTGCCTGTATTTAAGTTGTTATTTATAGTCAGTCCAGGATGACAACAATTTCTCGATCAGTAGTTCTAAAACAAACTCATCAGGCAGAAGTATGTTCTCTACTTTGATATCTTTAAGTAGCTTGTGATATTCGTTGATTTGAATCTTAATGTCTTTATCTTTGATCATCTCCCAGTGATAGTAATTCCCTATGAAGAACCTTTGTCGGACGACGTCCTCAATAGTATATTTGAGAATCCACGAATCTCATATTTCTTTCGCTTCCTTATATGAGCAGTACACATCGAACAAATCATTAGACAAGGCACTAAGTAAGGTGTGTCGGCATACCTTATTTGCATGAGTCTAATCTTCAATTGTTTTGCTGAAGTATTAGATTCGTCAGGTTTTGAAATTGAAAGAGCAATATCTACTCCATACATGTCTAAAAGGGTAGACACACGTTCTTGCCAACACCGAAAGTTTTGTCTCGAAAATACCTTGATTTTTGATATATCCGAAAATGGTTTCGCAAAGACAATCTGAGTTCCGGAAATGCTTTTGATTCTCTAGAGTAGAGTTGTTGTTGTTATCAGCCATAAGTACTTAAGATTGTTGTAGAAGCTAACAAATCACGAACAATAGAGCACTTCCTGAGGCGTGTATATTCACTGCCCTTAAGGACTTATCTGCAGTGTATTGCGTAACCCCCCATGATACAACAAGAACTTCCCAGATTTTCTGAGGATTTCAGAATTAGCAAGGTACTCTTAGAAGAGTGAATAATTAGACCCAGAATAAAGAGAGGGAAAGAAGAACTAAGAGAATCAAAGATATAGAAGAGAAGAATGAAAGTTCAAGTGGTGTGTTTAGAAGGAGGCAAATGACATCTATTTATAGATGAGGGAGAAGCATGCAAATGGTACAACACCCATGGCCAGCGGAGAAAGCAACGGTAAACTTTTAAAGCCACAATCAAAATGGTTGTTAACATTATGGCCAAATCCAAACTGAAAAACAAAGCTTTATGAGTGTAGCAATGTAACATTAAATTGTTGTTTCACATCTTTTGAAATAATATAACGTTTGTTTATAACACCAAGTTTCTTAACTACGTGGATAAGTGTTTCTACCTCAGGCACAGAGAATGGTCTCCTGGTTCGACGTTGTACAAACTCGTGCTCATATTTGTGATTTGACTTACCTTCCTTTTTTTCGTTGATGAAATGAGCATTGAAACACATCCAACTTGATGCTTTCCAAAACTTGTACTAACATGTTAGAAAATAGACTTTAAATCTAACTCAATCCCACAAAATTCACTTTCTAAAAAAAACATTGTATGGATTTTTATAATTTTAGTTCATAATTCATACCTTCCCTACCACATCAAATCGTTAACTCGATGAAAAAGAAAGGATCATCTTAATCCAAATGTCTGAACCTCATAATTTTTCTTTGTAGAGACCAAATCATGCACTATTTTATTTTGGTATCTCTACAATTCACCACGTACAAGCAGTGACAGAGCTTCTATGGAGCTGGGAGGGGCCTTGGCACCCCCAAATATTTTTTATTTTTTAAAAAATTATATATATATATTTTTGAAATTTTTAAGAATTTTAATTTTTTTTTAAATTATAGATAGTGTATTTTAGAAATTGAAGAAAATTATATTATATATTTTTATTTCTTTTATAAAATAAAATATTTAATACTAATAAATCATAAATCATAAAATCAAATATAACAAAGAATACAAATATTTATGTTTAATTATTTTTTATTTATGTTTTCATCGAAAAATATCAAATTGTGACTAAATAATTGAAATCAAATTGAGACTAAAGAAAATGAGAAGACCTTGATACTTTTGGAAATAGTAACCAAAAGAGTAATTAAACAAAATATTTAATAAGATATTTTTTATTTTCTTTCTCATTGCCTTTTTAGTTTTTCACTCGTATTTTTTTTTTGTTTTTGAAGAAAAAATAAAGTTATATATATATATATATATATATATATTTTTTTTTTTTTTTTT
>Ga0214545_1006338_pt1 | contig 20667 bp, 9 predicted proteins | sample CNSS4metaG_FD_160064 | JGI IMG/M metagenome (GOLD analysis project Ga0214545, IMG submission 160064) | Root nodule microbial communities from cowpea collected in UCLA plant growth center, Los Angeles, California, USA - CNSS4 | ecosystem: Host-associated > Plants > Roots > Nodule | place: USA...
TCTCGAGGCTCTCGTCGTCAACGACCATGGTGGACACCAGTGTCGCCTGCGACAGCTGTTGCCGATTGCGGTGAGGAGACGAGCTCTCAGGGTTAGGGTCGATGTGTGTGTGAGAACGAAGTGGTTGGGCTGTCGAGAGGGATGGCGACGTCTCCGGCGTCGATTGGTGTCGCCGGCAAGCTAGCTGCGCGGTGGCGTGGTGAAGAGGAGATGGGGGCGTGCGGTGGTAGATCGAAGTTGTGGTGGTTTGAAGGGGAAAGGAGAAGAGGCTCCTGGAAGAAGAAGCTTTATTTATTTTTAATTAGGTTTACCCATTAGGCCTCGGTTGTGAAAAAACTAAGGCAGTAAATATTAAATATGCCTCGGGTTTGTAACCGAGGCATAAAGTACTACCTTTTTACCTCGGCCGTATATGCCTCGGTTACGGACCCGAAGCCAAAAGCTGGAAATAACCGCTGTCATTTCTATTTCCTGCACTAGTGGTGATTGATTTTTGAAGAATTATACAGCATGGGTGTGGCATGGTGAATTGGTACAAACTCAAACTGTGGCTGAAGCACATCAATTTGTGGAATCGATAATGGAAGATAGATTAGAGGACATGATTCGTGATGTTGGAGTACAAACCTTTGCTAAAGTTGTGTATGAAAATATAACTACAGATGTAGAGACCACGTTATATCCTGGTTCAACTAACTTCACACGATTATCAATAGTGTTAAGGTTGATCAATTTGAAGGCATTAAATGGGTGGAATGATAAAAGCTTCACATAATTGCTTCAGTTATTGAAGGAATGCTTCCTCAAAGTAATACATTATCTGATAGAATGTCTGAGGCAAAAAAAATATACTTTGTTCAGTGGGTATGGAATATGAGAAGATTCATGCATGTCCTAATGATTGTATTTTATATAGAAAAGAGTTTGCAAAGTTAAGAAGTTCTCCCAAGTGTGTGTTATCACGTTATAAGGTCAAAGATGGTGATAAATACTAATGAGGTCACAAAGCACGACCCTCCTTCGAAGGTTTTTTGGTATCTACCAATAATTCCAAGGTTTAAACGTATGCTTGCAAATCCAACTAATGCTAAAAACCTTAGATGTCGTGCTTATCAACGGAGATGTGATGGACTAGTTCGTCATCCTACAAATTCTATTCAATGGAAAAAAATTGATAAAGAATTTCCTATATTCGATAATGAATCAAGAAATTTGAGACTTGGACTAGCTTCAGATGGAATGAATCCTTATGGGAATTTAAGTACCAATCATAGTTCATGGCTCGGTTTGTTAGTGATTTATAACTTGCCTCCTAGTTTGTGTATGAAGGGAAAGTACATGATGTTATCTATGATGATTTCTGGTCCAAACCAGAGATTGATATTGATATTTATCTTAGTCAATTGATTGAGGACTTAAATTTGTTATGGGATGATGGGGTTGAAGTCTTTGATGGATTTGCCAACGAATCTTTCCAAATGCATGCCATGTTATTTTGTAATATCAATGACTGTAACATTCCGACCGGATATTACGAATTTAAATATTAAAATAGAGAAATATAATTAAACTACATTTAATGAAATATCATTTCCCCAAAACGCAGGAAATTTTAAAACTTTTATTACCTCAACAAAAATCCAAAAAAATCCATGATAATAAATACTCTTATAATTGTCCAAAAGTCTAGTAATATCCATGTTTACAATTTATTTGAAATCATAAAAACAATATAAAACTCTGAGAAAATCCTTCTCTCAAGTCTAGCCCCGCTCCGGCTCTATGCCTCACCAAACCCACCTACAACATCATTTGCTTATGTATATCGCGTATACGATCATCACCACACACAAGCAGATAGGGTGAGCTAACTGATAACGCTGTCGTCAAGCGATCAAATTAATACTACTTATCTATAATAACTTCAGTATTGTTAAGAAAGTAGCCAAAAAATTATTATGGGTTAAGTTATCTATATATATAACAATCACACCAAAGGAATTCCATCCGTTGATTTCATCTCACATGGCCACAACCATGATAATCGTGTTCTACGTCTTCTAGTGAGTACCTTAAGATGTCTTGATGCCACACCTATCTGCCACAACCGATAGAGCACGTGCAGGAAACCATGCTATGGACCATACACTGTAACGCCAGGCAGAGTTCCCAATACGAACATAGCTCGTAACGTCCCAAGACTACCAAACTCGTCAGCTAATTACTGAGGAGGGCAATCTATCTGGACCCATCCGTGCCGGCCACAACCAGCACACTCACATCGACAACACTCGCCAACCTGAGCCACAACTCAAGAGTTCCTCGTGTTCATCCATCATCCCGAGCCACAACTCGAGGGATGTCATTCCGAGCCACAACTCAAGGAATGACACGTGCTTAACCCTTATCCCAAGCCACAACTCAAGGGATACGTTCTAAGCCACAACTCAAGGAACATCAGCAATCCGACCTTTAAGTTATCTTAGTAGCCTTGTAGACCACGCAAATCAAACGAGCTAAAAAAGAATTAGTTTAACTTGACTCATTTTTTGGTGAGTAAGAAATTTTGTAACTTGGCCTAGCCCATCACGGGTTGGTTGGTTGACTCACTTACGAATGTTTCTTTTTTTGCAGTTTATTTTATATATTTGTTACATCAAAATGAAAGTGAATTAAAGAGTTCACCTAATTATCGAAATATTATATTAAAGTGTTCACCTAATTATTTGAATATTATTATAAAGTATCAACGTATATAACTTGAGTTGTGTCAACCATTTTTCAGCCCGTAAGTTAAGTGAGCATGATTCAGTTTAACCGAATTTTGAAAAAATGAAATTTTCTCATCCTAATCCAACTTGAATCCTTGATGAGTCGATTTTACTCATGACTAAAAATTCATTTTGATATCTCTAGTTGAAAGAGATTTACCAAAATTTTTAAGTTTTTTAATTTATTTCAGACCACATTAAATGTTGTGGTCATAGTCGTGGACATTAAAAAAAAAAAGTTATAATAAATATAATTATTCTAAAAATATTTTATTTAAAAAAATCCGCACGAATTACTTGCACTCGATTTTCTAAAATAAATAATTTAAGATATTTTTTGTAATAAATATTTTTTAAGAAAATTACATATAATTTTATAAATGTTTTATTTCTAAAATGATTTATTAATTTTAGATATATTTTTCTAACATCATAAATGTTTTATTTTTTCATTACAAATAACTAAAGGGTAAATTTCATCTATTATTCTTCTTTTAATGTAATTTAATGTCATTTAACTAAATCTAACCGTTTGTTATTTTGTAACAGTGTCAACAACAATATTTCTTTTAATTTAACTAATTAAGGTAATTCTTTTACTAAAGTTAAAGTTTAAATATATAATTTTCTATCTTATTTTACGGTTTATTCTTAATTAATTATTAGAGTTTATATTAAATTTTGTTATATTACTATAAATTTATTAGATGACTGTCATGAAATTTATATATATATATATATATATATATATATATATATTTATTTATTGATATCTTATTTTCAATAATTTATTTTTTATATTTATTGATTTTTATATTAAATTTTGTTATATAATTATAAATTTATTACATGATTGTCATGAAATTTTTTTATATTTCTATGAAATGAATATATCTTAATTTATTTATTGATATTAATATTTATTTTTTATATTTCAATATATATAATTATATTTAAAAAATAATTTTAAAATATATAAATTAAAAATAGTTTCAAAATAATTAAGTTTAAAAAAATATTTTTGAATTAAAAATTATTTTATTTTTATATTTAATATAATTTTAATTGAGAATGATTAACTATAAATATATGTTTTTGTAAATCTCTAGTTATTTCTTTTATGAAGAAGTTATAATTGTATTGAATTCTCTATTTTCTCTCTCAATTAGTCCGAATTAGCTACAAATATATGATCTTGTACATCAATAATTATGTTGCTATGAATAACTTATAATTTTATTCTTTCGTTATTTCTTGAAAAAATTAGTGAGAGATTAAGTACAAATATTATTCTGAAAATTCAGTAGCTATATTTTGTTATGAACAATATCAACAAAGTATAATTTTTTTTTCTATTTTCTCACTAATTAATGAGAGATTAATGATAAATATTTTTCCTAACTAATTTCTCCTACAAAATAGAATTTTTTTTTTGTATTTATATAATATTAATACGAATATTTATTTATTAAAAAAAGTTAACTATAGTTAGTGTCGATCAAAATACTCTCTTAATGTCTAACATTAAACATATAAAGCTACTTCACAACTAAATTATTTAAAATAACATTTTACTTAACATTTTATTTTAAAAACTCATGTTAAAATTGATTTAATCGACTGCAAGTAATGTTAATACTTATAAGTCAATTTAATATTTTTTAGTAAAATAATTGTTTTACTTCAATTAAAGTAAACTATTACTTTTTAGACCTAAAATATAGATATATTTAATAGTCATTATTGTAGTAATGCTTATCCACGACAGTTAACCAAAGCCTATGAAGACGGTTCCAAATCCATCGTTGATTAAGTCGTCGTTAAAAGCAACAAACAACAACAACGGTTTTATAATCGTCGTCATTATTAACTAATATGACGACAATTTGAAGAGTCATCGTTGAACTATGAACGACAAAAATATGGGCTTAGACCTGGACCAGAAGCCCAGAACGTAAAAACGACGGTTGTGGCACCAACCGTCATGGATTAGACTCATTTTAACGATGGTTATGGTCATAACCGTCGTTAATTAGTGCCTTTTTTTAAAAGTGAGCTTTGTTTAATGTCTTATCCGGACCTCTAATTCAGAAAAACATACCTAATCCAAAAACAAAATTCCAATTCAGAGAAAGTTCCAATCCAGACAGAGTTTCAATCTAAACAATTTCATCAAAGTTACAAATAACTTATATGACAACATAAGTCTAAAAACATAAGTTTCAACTACTTCTAAGTGTCACTAAACCTAGCTCTCACTAACTATAGATAGAAAGTACTTCGTCCACGCTTTTTGAACATAAGTTATTGCTCTTGAATCCATTGGACTTGGGTCATTGAATTTCTACAAAAGTGTTGGAAAAATTAATAGCAATACATATGTAAATTAGGTTAAGTTAAAATTAGTACATGAAATAATAAGTTGGTATATTACCGCATCCCAACCACATTCATAATTGCCTTGAAAATTGTTGCCATCCATTGCATCACATAATAGCCACACTCAAACCTCCAAGTTTGTTTATTACACTATAGTGGTAGTAATTGTATTTTATTATAAATACACATGACAATACTAAGTAAATGAATGACATATATAGTATAAGTACCCAGAGGGAAATCCAAGTGACCCTTTTCGTATTGGCAGTCGATCTACCACTCAATATACTTTGTCCATTATAAGCACTAAAGTTAAAATAATCAATACAAAACATGAGATTATATATTCAAGATTAATGTATAAATGAAGGCATTTATTGAAAAAAACTTACGTCTCAATTACACTCTTCAAATAGGGGGAGCAGGTTTATGATAATAGCAAAACCATATAGCGATACGCTCTAGCACTAATACAACAAGCAATTGCCAATGACAACTACAATGAAAATTAGTTTAAATACCTCAAATTTTAATAGTACAAAAATTAGACCTTATGAAATGAAAAATAAGGATATAGTTACCTATTTATATATGAAGCAATGAAAATCAGTTTATTTTGCTGTATTATGGAATTCTGGATGTATTTTTTTGTTCCAGGGTTCCTGCTACCCATTGGAGTCATGAAATGAGGGTTTGTAAACACATATATGTCATCCTTTCCTGCTTGCACATTCAAACCATGCAAGTACCTAATTTAACAATGAAGACACACATTTAATATCTCAGAAGGAAACGATTAAAAAATGATTTAAAAATGATTCACTTACATCATCCATAATTGCATAATAGACACATTTAAGTCCTCTATGCCTGATATGATCTCCATCAAATCACTTTTATATATGTACAACGACAACTTGCTTTCTCTACCAAAAACATTAGCATTCCAAGGAATAGAAGCAACATTTGTACTCATACTTGCATTATATTCTACTAATGTCGCTATTGGATCCTCAAAATTTTTTGATACATGCAATTCTGGTTCATCTTGCTACAAACAAAATAAGCATAATATTAGTTAGGATAAATTATATACTACATCTGAAAAAATATTAATGCATATACAAACCAATTGAATTTGTGGTGTCATCCTCAAGAGATGTTTCGGCCAAACGGTGAAGGTTCCCACTACTTGTAATACAATACCAACCTCTAAAGTCAGTATTGAACTGAAGCATCACCATACATACTGTCTCCATAATAACCTTTACTAAGTGAGAGGGGAGACATTTATCATGTAACATAGTTGAACCTTCAAAGCACTTCCCATAGGCCACCAACTGGGGTGGAGAGATATAATCAACCAATGTGTACAACTCACATTAGGAACCGAAACTAATGTCACCCCTTGTTTCCGCTACAACCAAACAAATTTCATTTGTGTTGACTCTGACGACACTAGGAGAAAGGTCAAGTTCTACTACAATGGGGAAATTTTACGACCCCAGTAAGGTCTCTAGCCGCTTGTTAAATGCTTCCATCATCGCTTGCCGCTCTAATCTCATCTCCTCTTGCTCTTGCCTTATTTGCTTTTGTTCTTGTCTCATCTCCTCTCATAGTTTTTGGGCCAAGTCAGCTTTCATTTTCTACAAGGCTTCCTCTATATTCACATTAAATGATGAATGAGATTGGCGATGCGATGACCCTCCAAAGTAAATTTGAATCCTCACACCGTATCCAACGGTACGAACACGTTAATGGAATTGGTGAAATGTCATGCTCTTGGTGTCCATTGAAGGTCTTCTTCAATCTATGATACGGATGAAATGGATTTAGAAATCTACAATGCCGAAGATAGATTGTTTTCCTTTCATGCTTTAATTGTTCAAATGATGTGTTTTCTTCACATATCGGACATGATCTATGACCTTTCACACTATAACTTGACAAATTTCCATATGTAGGAAAGTCATTGTAAGACCCATGGAAATTAATTAATTAATTAAATAATTAATTAATAAATATAGTCAATGAGAGGAACAAGGCCTTTGACTTGAATGTCGTGCTCTCCAATCATGAAAAGTACATTTTCCGCAATCACGAGAAAGAAATCAGTAACTCTGCATCATTAAAGAGTTCAAATCAGCATTCATCATGTCGTCAATCATAGGGCTTAAGATGTACAAATGCAAGCATAATAATGGTGCTCCTACTCTTGGATTCAATTCTTATGGTAACTAATCATCCTCTCTTCTCCACTCTTCTTTGATTTAGGTTAAGGAGCAAAGTTAATTGTGTGCTTTTTGTTCCTCTACTTTAGGTAAGACTTTTTGTTCCTCTACTTCAGGTTTCTTTCTTTACATGTACTTGTCAATAACGAAGAATTTCTTGTTTGCAAACAAAGTAGGAGAATTCACCGGTCAAGGATATTATTGACTTCGGACTCCATATTCTTCAAGCCATGTATTATCGTGAGCGAATTTAGATTTCATTGAGGTCAACTATTGTTAACATGTTAGAGTAGGTGGTTAGGGTTTGTTAGAAATGTAACAACTTGTAGATTATGGTTACCTTTGTGAGAGCTTCATGAAACCTATTTAAGATAGGTTCATATTATTGTTTGGCTATGTTTTTGAAAACTAAAACAAATCAATCAAAGAGTTCTATGATTTCCCATACTTGTTTTTCTTTTCTCGTGTGTGCGTTCCTTTCTCTCACAAAGCAACCATTGCTCATCTCTGCCTGCCATTCCATTCTCGAGCTGTTGCCATGGGTGAACCCATAGATTTAGGGTTTCACACTCCACTCTACCAAAGCTATTATGGCATCAGAGCAGATTCGTAACCTGCCTACTTCTGCTGCTTCCCTCTTCTTCTTTCTCCATTTTTGGTACCTTCTTGCAAAATGGATGACAACAACAAAAATGAAGAATCCACACAAAAAAGATAGAAGATCAGATTCTCAACCCCTACAGTCCATATTATCTTCATCTAGGACATAATCCTGGACTAGTTCTTATCAGCCAAAATCTCAATGAGACAAATTATGCATCCTGGAGTAGGAATTTGAAATGTGGTCTTTTTCCAAAAATAAGATTAAATTCATAGATGGCAGTATCAAGGCACTCAAAAAGGATGAACCCTTGTATGATGCATGGGAAAGATCAAACATGATGGTTCTGCCTTGGATCATAAAGACCTTGTCCCAACAGATAGCTGAAAGTGTGGTCTGTGTGGAGAATGCCAGAGATCTTTGGGAAGAGTTAAAAGAGAAATTTTCTAAAGGAGATTATTTCAAGATTTCATACATGCTTCAAGAGATCCATTCCATTCACCAAGGTGATAGAAATATAACAATTTTTTACAGACTTAAAGAATGGTGGCAAGAATTGGAGTCTTTGAGACCTATACCACATTGCAGCTGTGATATTCTGTGCAAGCGTGATATGTCCAGAAATTCTATAAAATACAAAGAGATTGAGTATGTTATTTGCTTCCTAAAGAGATTAAATGATACCTACAATCATGTTCACGCTCAAATCTTATTGATGGAACCTCTCCTTACCATCAATCGTGCCTTTCCCCTCATAATACAACAAGAAAGACATAATAATGGCAATCTTGGGTACAATAGTGAAAGTAAAGTTGTTGTGAATGTTGTTGAGAAATAAAGTAGCTCAAAACAAGTTGAAGAGGGTAATTGGAAGCCTTAGGGACGTGGTAATGGCGGGCGAGGACAAGGAAGGGGAAGAGGAAGGAATCCTAATGTTGGAAAGCAATGCTCCTACTGTCATAAAATGAACCATACCATTGATGAGTGTTATTCTAAGCATGGGTATCCACCTTGGTTCATGCAAATACATGATTTTAGTAATCAAGACAAAGATAACAATGGTTAACCTACATGCAATCTAAATGTCAAAGAAGATTTGACAGGCAATGGTTCTAAGACTGCCAAACAAGAAACTACTAGATTTACTCCTGAGCAGACACAAAAGCTCCTTCAGTTTATTGAACACACCGAAAAATCAGGGCACAGTATAAACAAGGTTCAAAGGAAAGACTCAAACACATCCAACTATACCACTCAACAAGGTAGTATTTCTTGGATTTTAGACACTGATGCCACTGACCATGTCACATACACTAAAGAACATTTTGTTTCCTTTCATAAAATTAAACCTATATTCATAAAATTACCTAATTCTTCTACTATCACTGCACATTTTGATATGACAGTACAATTTCCACAAAAAAAAAAATTATCATTTTTAATGTCTCTATATTCCAGAATTTACTTTCAATTTAATATTTGTCTAAACCTTGATCAAAGATTTGAATTGTGTTTTGACTTTCTCTTTTAAGATGTGCCAGATTCAAAGTAGTGCTACCTTGAAGACGATTAGTCATGCTAAATTCATCAATGGCCTATATTACTTACAACATTTTTCTTTATTGAATAAAACTTTGTTTGTTGTAGTCTAACTCTGAATTGTAACCAAAATGATATTGACTTATGGCACTTTAGACTAGGACATCCTAGAAACAAGGTTATTGAACAAATCTATACCAATTTCCCTTATATGCAATATGTGAATAATTCTATCTGTTATATATGTCATTATGCCAGGCATCACAAGCTTCCCTTTCCCTATAGTATTACTGCCTGTGTTGCTATTTTTATCTTATACATGTAGATATATGGAGTCCTATGTCTATTATGTCGGTTCATGGTCATAAGTCTTTCTTAAGCATTGTTGATGATCTAAGTAAACACACGTGGGCTTTTATGATGCACTCTAAGGGTGAAATTAGGTCCTTGCTAAGGAATTTCTTTACTTATGCTAAAAATCAGTATGGAAAAGATATTAAAATCATCAGGTATGATAATGGCCCTAAATTCAGTTACATTGATCTGTATAGGCACTATGGTTTGCTCATCAGCATAATTGTGTTGAAACCCCACAACAAAATGTCATTGTTGAATGAAAACACCAACATATTTTGAATGTTGTTCGTAGCTTAATGTTTCAATCTAACTTGCCTAAAGCTTATTTGACTTATGCTATTTCTCATGTTATTCATTTGATAAATAGGTAACTTACTCCTACTCTCAAAAAATAAAATTCCTTATGAAATATTTCATTGTGATCCTCCTACTCTCTTTGATTTGAAAGTTTTTGGTTGTCTTTGCTATGATCTACTTTGGAAAATAATAGAACTAAATTCAAACCTAGGGCTAGAAAAGGTGTTTTTATTCGTTATAAAACTGGTGTAAAAGGATACATAGTTTTAGATATCAAGACAAGGAAGATTTTCATAAATAGGCATGTTACTTTTTATAACCATATCTTTTCTTATGTAAACAGTGAGGATAAAATGGGAAATCGCATTAAAGAAAGTGAAGGAAATCTTAATGATGTTTTCTATGATTACACCCATATTGACAACAATACCCCTGTTACCCAAACTGGTTCTAATTTATGGGTTGAAGACAGTTCTGTTCATACATCTAAACAAGAGAACCTTGTAAACTCTACAATAGAGACAAAATCTAATTCTACTTATATCAGAAGATATGGCAGAGTTAGACGCATCCCAAATTATCTTACAGATTATCATCATCAGGTCAATCTTTCAAACTTTGCTCACAAGAATATAGAGTTCAAAAATGCTCTTAAAACCCCTTATCCAATCTCTAATGTTTTCTCATATCACTCTTTATCTAAAAAATAATTGAATTTTACACTTGCTCTTTCCTCCACTAATGAGCCAAAGTCTTCAAATAAAGCTTGCACTCAACCCAAATGGATCAAGGCTATGGAAAAGGAAATTTAGGCCCTACAACTCAATAAGACTTGGGATTTGGCCCCATTACCCAAAGGCAAAACTGTTATAGGTTGTAAATGGGTGTATAAGGTTAAGCATAAGGCAGATGGAACCATTGAGAGACACAAGGCTCGACTTGTGGCAAAAGGATATAGCCAAATTGAAGCGATAAATTTCTTGGATACTTTTTCCCCAATTGCAAAGTTAACTATAGTTAGATTTCTCCTTCCTATTGCTACAACTAAAAGTTGGCATCTACATCAACTAGACGTAGATAATGCCTTTCTTCATGGGGATTTAAGAGAAGAAGTGTACATGACCCCTTCCGCCAGGACAAGTGTGCAAGCTACGCAAATCCCTTTATGGTCTAAAACAAGCTAGCAAACAATGGTTTGACAAACTCTCTTCCTTTTTAATCTCTATTGGTTTTGTTAAATCTCAATCTGACCACTCTCTTTCTGTTAAAAATAATTCTGGTTGTTTTCTAACTCTCCTAGTGTGTATGTAGATGATGTTATTTTAACAGGAAATTCCTTGAAGTAGATCAAACATGTCAAGGCTCTCCTACACAATGCCTTCAAGATCAAAGATCTAGGAGATCTCAAATATTTTCTTGGTTTTGAAGTGGCTAGATCCAAGAAAGGCATACATATATGCCAGTGCAAGTATGCCTTGGATATTCTAAATCAAACTGGCATGCTCAGATACAAACCTTGCTTAACACCTTACCTTAAAGACACCAAAGCTCTATATGATGCTACTGAACCTCCACCAGACCCCAAAGTTTATAGATAGGTTATAGGGAAGATACTCTATCTCACTAACACTAGGTCTTATCTCTGTTTTTCCATACACTTACTTAGCCAGTTTATGCAGGCACTTACTATCAATCATTATGCTACCATTCAACATGTCCTAAGATACACAAAGGCCAACCCTTCACAAGGATTGTTCTTCCCTGCTGACAATCAGATCCAACTGAAAGCTTTTAGTGACTTTGACTAGGGGACTTGCTCAGACACCAAAAAAGGAGAAGGATTTGTTTATGATATTTAGTTATTCTCTTCTTGAATGTATAGTTTGGGTTCAATGATATAATTTTGATGTTTTTTTTTCAATGGGTTAACATTTGTTTATTTTGCAATACATGACAAGTATCATAAACGGGGTTGATGGTGTAATTGTTCTTTTCTTGTGTTATCATTTCTCTTCTTCTTTTTTCAATTCACAAAACCCTTTCGATTCGCTCTCAACCCTCGCCTTATTGCCTTTGCCACCGATATCGAACTCCCTTTTATGTTTTCACAAAAGTTTTTTGTCCCAATCCAAAGATATTTGAGGTTAATATTTTGTTTCCCCTTCGATGGTGTAGGGTTTTATAATTAAGTTTTTTCTTAATTGTTTGATAAGGTAAGATTTATTGTTATGTTCATCATTTTGCTTGACAACTTTTGTATAATATTTCATTACAATCTTACAACTTGGATTGTTGGTGTGTTGTGAGGTTTGTTCATTACAAAGATCACAAGCCACAGACCCCTTCCCAGTCTGATCTAAATCACTCAAGAGCAGGTGAGTCGCACGTCACCCACTGAGGTGGCTAGTATCCAACAAATGGTATGTCTTTTATCCTTCGCTACTTTTCCCATCAATTGTATTTATGGGGTTGTCTCATTATTGTTGTGGGTTTAGTTGCTTCTATGATTTCTATTGTTGTGGGTCAAAGAAAAGGTAAGATTATTTGTTGCTTGTTTACTTTATTAAATTTATTTTATTGATTAATATATTTTTGTTTTATTTTACGGAGTTCAATGATATAATTTTGATTTTTTTTCTCAATCAGTTAACGTTTGCTTATTTTGCGGTACATGTATAATATCACTAATTTTTGATAAATTACTTTTTGATTTTTCTATTTTCTATTCATTTATATTTTTATTTATTTTTCAAGCTACCTTATGAGCAATCAGAAGTGAGATTTGTGTCAAACCTTTAGGATTAAGGAACATTTATAATTTTACCAATGAGTTAATGTGGTTCTTATGGTTATGTTTGTTAAGCACATTCTATGTTATCCCATGTAATTGATAAATACTTTTACTTTTCTATTTTCTATTCATTTCTATTTCTATTTGTTTTTTTAGTCTACCGAGAGCAATCAGAGGTGAGATTTGTGTCAAACCTTCAAGGATTATGGAACATTTAAATTTCTTAGATAGATTACTTTGTATTGAATATGGTTAACTTTATTCATTTTTTTTAAATTAATGTTTCAACTATTATCTAATCTCCTTATTGTTGTCTAATAAAAGCCTAATCTTGATGATGGAGATGGTGAAGTTATTAATCAAGATATTATTCAATTACATAATGGGCCCTTCCAACGGGTTTTGATTGTTTTTTTTTCATGTTTCATATGTTTGCTAAAAGGTAAGGTAGTAAGTTGTCTAAGGAGAAGGATTTGTTTATGATATTTAGTTATTCTCTTCTTGAATGTTTATGATAAATTAGGTCCACATTTTTGTAAATCACCAACAATTAGGTCTTTTCCGTTAGTATAGAACTACACCATTAAGTAGGTGCCACGTGTCAGCTCCTCGTTTTTTTGAATCTTTGAATTTTTTATTTTTTTTGAATTTTTTGAAATTTTGAATTTTTTTTTTTAAATATTTATGCCCCGTGTCACGTTTGTAGTGTGTCACGTGTTAATCTAATATGGTAACACATCTCAAATTATTGTAAGAATCTCAATTTGGTCCTCATATTTGTTAATTTGATCTGATTTCAGTCCTCAAGTTATGAAGCAGACAATGAATTAGTTCGTGGTCAACATACCCAACCCAAATCATTTGATAGGGGGTTATCCAATGATCATTGGGAATTAGATGATTTGGTTAGTCTAGAAGACAGTGAAAATGATGGTGAGGGTCATGAAACTGCCATTTGTGGTCTCAAGGAGAGTGTACATGGACAGCTTTTTGTGCACATCTAGTTTCATGTAATACTTGGAAATTGAGAAAAATTGTAGATGTTCATACTTTCAGCAAGGAATTTAACATTAAGATAATAAATTCAAAGTGGTTAAGTGACAGTTTGGGGACTTCTTTACAAGAAAATCTAGATTTAAAGATAAATGACATACATGTTAAAGTTGTGAGGAAATGGAATACGAATGTGTCAGTTTCTATGGCTCATAGGGAAAGAGTGAAAGCATCAATCCTAGTTGAGGGTTCATTTAAAGACCAATTTAGAAGAATTTATGACTATGCACATGAGTTGTTGAGATCTAACCCTGGTTCAACAATCAAAGTGAAAGTGGATGATGTTGATGGAGATATTGGAAAAAGGAGAGGGACCATGTGGTGGTGACAGAGAAATAGGATAAGAGTGTGAAAAAGGTCTGAAAAAGTCCACAGCTTTAGTTTGGTTTTGTGATATGTAGATGATATATGTGTATGTAAGGTAAGTATGTTGGGTTTGTATTGAAACAAAGGCTGCCTTATTCCCGCTTATTGCTCCTGCGATTTACTACATCCATTAAAATTGGTTTGGCTTTCCTTTGTTTTTGTCTTGTTCTTCATGTTATTATTTTTGCCACTCTTGTGCTTCTGCTATTACGCTGTCTGTTCCTGCTTTGCTCCTTTGTTCAAATGCAAATTGCGGGTACTACCCTGTCACTACTGTGCACAATTGTGCCCTATTTCGGACGCACTGCAGAAAGGTACAACTAATTCAAAGGATTACAATTTATTTTTGTTGGGTTTAAAAGTACGGTATAATATCAAGCAGATTATATTTTAGTTGAAAAAAAAATTGCCACAATAGTTTACTTAAAAACCTTAACACCATGTTCCTTTCGGTGGATAAATACATAGAATAGATTTGTGACCGATGATTAGCAATGATTTTTCGTGTTCCTTTATGTGTATTGGAAAGAAAATGAAGGCATATAACAACAGGATAAGGTCCATTTTCTTATCCTGTTTCCACGAAAAGATTTGGAGGTGAAGGATGATCTTTTACTAAATTATCCTAGTAAAATGTCTTACACGTTCCCACTTTTGTTTGAGCTTCATGTTGTCACCTTTTTTCCAGTCACAATAAGATTCTTTTATCAGCACAGGGTAGTTGTCTTACTGAAGCGGCACACGAGAGATGTATGATATTCCTAAAACAACACAGGTGGAGTATATGGTGCAAAGAAAATGGTGAAAATGGAGGTTCAAAACAACATGGGTGCATGGAGCAAAAACAAAATCAGATCCAAAGTGTTTTGGAACCAGATTTGAGTTTTCATACCATAAATGAAACCAGTTCTCTTTATTTTGGAATCTATTCCTCCTTTCGAAACTTTTGATTGTGTGTTGAAGGAACTTTTGTTTTTCTTTAATTCTTGTTAGATTTAATATTAAAAATTAAAAATTTTAATTTTTTACATCAAATATATTTTAATTTTTATTTATTTCCATTAGAAATTATTTTAATAATTTTATTCATCATAAAAAAATGTTTTCAAAAATAATAATAACTCATCTAAATATAATTTTATATTACTTTTAACACCAAGGACAGTTTGGTAATCAACTTATTCTATCTATTAAAATTTATTTTTAATTAATTACATTAATCAAATCCCTCACAAACTTTCATAAACTTTATTCACAAATCAACTCCATCATCTCTTCCAAATCTCTTAAAAAAACAACACAAACTTTATCCTAAATCCACCCAAATCAATCCACTTCCTCTCCTTCAAATCATTATTCCAAAAAAAAAACACCCTATATATGAAGAAAAACAAAAATCACTATTTTAGAGTCATTAAAGGATTAAGGGGTTTTCTTCCTGCACCCCCAATATTTCTTCTGCACCTCCTAAGATTTGTAGTGTTCCATTTGTGCCCTTTGAAAAATTAAATTAAAATTAAAAAATAAATAAGGTAAAAGTAATAATTAAGCAATGATGAAGTTTCAGAGCAGGTTGGTGGTCAGCTCAACAAACAAATTAAATGATAGTAAATGTTATATTATGATCATGCACCCCAAGATCTCTCTCCCTTTTACCGGAAGTCAACTTTTGAAAACAATCCCACTTCCGAAAATTACTCCCACTTTCAAAAAAATCAAACATAAAAACTAAAAAAATTAAACACTAAAAAAACTATGCTCACTTACGGAAGTCGACTTCCAAAAAGAGAGATAACCGGAAGTCGACTTCCAGAATTCATAATTTTTTAATTAAATATCAAAAGAAGTACAAATTAAAATAAATACAAATTAATATAATTACAAAGTAAAATAATTAAAAATTAAAATTAATTACAATTTTCAATTAAAACATAAAAACAAAAAAAAGTAACATAAAAACTAATATATATATATATATATATATATATATATATATATATATATATAAAAATTAATTAAAAAAAAATAAAAAAAAAAAAAAATAAAAAAAAAAAAAAAAAAAAAAAAAAAAAACAAAAAAAAAAATATATATATATATATATATATATATATATATATATATATATATAAAAGTTACTTTAAAAAGTATAAAAAAATAAAACAAAATCGAAAGTCGACTTCCAAAACTCACCAATTTCACTTGCCCCACTTTCAAAAGTTGTTCCTAATTCCAAAAATAACAAACATAAAAGTAAAATAAAAAATAACATAAAAACTAAAAAAAATGCCCCCAATTACGAATTAAAATTATTGTAAATTAAAATAATTACAAATTAAAATTATTATAAATTAAGATTATTACAAATTAAAATAATTACAAATTAAAATAATTTCAAATAAAATTTTTAAAACTTAAAATAATTACAAAGTAAAATAATTACAAATTAAAATTACTACAATTAAAATTATTAGAAATTAAAATTAACTACAATTTGAAAAAAAAACATAAAAATACTAAAAAAAATTAACATAAAAACCAAAAAATATATATAGAAAAGTTACGTAAAAAAATATTAAAAAAAAACAAAACCAAAAGTCGACTTTTGAACACTTAACCGGAAATCGACTTCCGAAAGTCACCAATTTCATTTGTCCGGAGATTGCTCCACTACCGTAAATGCCATGTTCACCAAATTACTTTTCTTTTATATTTCTTTATTGTTACAGAAATATTTTAATTTTTTTTATATTTTTAATTTGATAAAAGTGGTATTGAAAAGGTGGTATTAAAAAATTTAAAAACATATTAAAATTCCAATTAATTAAAATGGAAATTATCCAAACAATATAATTAATTAAAATTATCCAAATTATAAATAATTATAATTATAATTTTTCAAAACTATAATTAATTATAATTATTATTATTCAAAATTATAATTAATTATTATTATTATTAAAAATTATAATTAATTATTATTAGTATTAAAAATTATAATTAATTATTATTAGTATTAAAAATTATAATTAATTATTATTATTATTAAAAATTATAATTAATTATAAATAAAATTAATCAAAAATTTAATTAATTAAAATATAATTTAATTACTATTAAAAATAATTTTAAATAAATTTATTCAAAATTATAATTATTTAAACTTATAATTAATTAAAATTATATTTACTCAACAATAGAATTAATTAAAATTAAAATTATTCAAATAGTAAATTATTATAATTATAATTATTATAAATTATAATTAATTTAAATTATAATTTTTGCACACCTACAGAAGTCTACTTTTGAGCACAACATGGAAGTCATGCCTCCTACGAAACTCACGCCTCTTACGGAAGTCACTAAATCACTCATCTCTACCGGAAGTCACTTCCACTTACGGAAGTCATTTTCAACTACGGAAGTCAACAACTAAAGTCACACCTACGAAAGTTAGTTTTAATTACGGAAGTCGACTTTCGGTATTGATGGCTTATGGAAGTCGACTTCCGTAAGTGTCAATCACGGAAGTCACACCTACGGAAGTTAGTTTTAATTACGAAAGTCGATTTCTAGGATTGATAGCTTACGGAAGTCAACTTCCGTAAGTGTCATTTTCATGCTATTCATGGTGATCTACGGAAGTCCACTTCCGAAACTTGTTTTTTTCTACGGAAGTTCACTTTCGTCATTTTATGGTTTACGGAAGTCAACTCCCGGAATTAAATCACTTGCGGAAGTCGACTTCTGGTTTGTGGTTTACATTTCACTCACAAATTTGTGCTCCAATCAACACAAACAATGTTTACACCTATAGATGCATGACAAACATGGCAGCAACAACACAAAAAAAATGAAAAACTAGAAAGGGGTATGATTACATGTTAATTTAGAGGAATGGGGAAGGAAAGAGGAAGAGGGAGACCAAAGTAAAAAACATAGAGGAGGAGTGTGGCTTGAGGGGCAAGTGAGGAGAGTGAGGTAGAGGATTTGAGGGGTGAGGTGAGGACGGTGACTAGGTTTAGGTTAAAAGAAAGTGAAGAGTAATTTTCGTTAAATAAGAAAGAGACGGAAGAAGTGATTGATTTAAAATTTTAAAATTGTAAAAGGACGATTTTGGATTTTAAGAAATATTTGGAGGTGTAGAAGAAATATTGGGGTGCGGGAAGAAATATTGGGGGTGCACGAAGAAAATCAATGATTAAAGGAGGGTAGAATAATAAAAAAATAAAAAAATAAGATGACATTAACCCTGTTTAAAGAAAGATATTCTAAACATTATAAATCATTATATTTTCTCTTTCGTAAAACATTGAATTTGAAAACAAAAAAAAAACTAGAATGTGATTAATGTTTTATTTAAACTTCCATGTATAAAATTCTTATATGAGAAGTTTATATCTCGTTAACAATTCTTGGATTAAAATAATCAAATTTTTACAACACTTTTTTCTTCTTTATATTTTAATGTTGCTTATTTATTATATATGATGGGAGAATTCTAAATTTTATTATTGTTAATGGTTGTATCTTAGTGTTTACTTTTATTTTTGTGTAAATCATTGCTTATTCATATTTTCTATTTCTATAATTTTTCAACTATAATAATGAATTTTGTGTCAACTATAACTATGAATTTTGTGTTAGAACAAAATGTTTAATTGCCTGTAATTTCAAAGTCTTCTACGAATGTCATATTATACAATAATCTTCTACTATTTATTCTCAACAACTTTTCTCATTAACCTTCAAATTCATCTCGTTGTTTGTTGGATAGTTATCAAGTATATATTTTTTATAGTTGATAAAGTTATAATAGTATTCAAAACGCAATGAAACGTGATGTTCTTCCATATCTCGTACACATAATAACACATTTTATAATAATACATATAGGATATCTTTTTTATATGATTTTAAGGTTGAACCAGTTATTCAATTCAATCCAAACAAACCAAATTGTAAAGTAAAACTGTTAAAATGGGTAATTCGGTGTAGCAAAACCCACCACTGGTGTGAGCCAACTCGACCTGAGTAATTTATTATAAGTCAAAAATTTCGAACCCAGCCCGACTCACCACGGATTGGTGGGTTGACTCACTGGTTCACTTAATGAAAAAGATACAATTTTTTTTCTTCAGTCTCAAAAAAATTAAATTATAATTATGATTAAAATGTAAATTAACTTCAATAGCATCCAAATACATTCCAAAAGGATGAATACAAACCAAAATCACAAAAATACAAATTATCAATGTGTTACTTTAAAAAGAAAATAACCAAAATGCAAAACCCAATATAATAAAAAATAAACACTTGTATGACCTTTTATTTGCGGGTTGATGAGCCAATACGGCTCACCACAGGTTCAACCCGGGTGAGCCAGATTCTAGGTGGGCTGGGTCAAAAATTAATTCGATTAAGAAATCCAAACTCATGAATAGTTTATATTTAACAAAGTCGATTAAGAAACTTGCATGTTGAAATATCACAAGGCGTTATATAGTAATTATGCGAAAACAAATTCTTCGTAATCAACTACACCATTCTTAGATTCAATTTTTATTAGAGATATAGGAATGGAAAAACTTTAATCTTAAGTATATTTATGTGTTTTTATATCTTTAATGGCATAAAAGTATATCTATATTAGCCTTCATCAATGTTTATTTTAAACAAATTGTTCACTTAAAATAACTTATATATACAAACGTTTAAAACACTATCTTATCCAATATTAAGATCATATATGAAATTATTTTCTCTAACAACTTCGTGTGAATACCACAAGAACAACATTTCCATACACAAGTCAAACTTCAATCATAAAATTATGTTTTAGTCCAAACACTCAATTATGAGTAACCAATTTATAATTAAAGAACTAATAGGTTTTGTGTAAAACATTATTTAAAATAGTCTAAAATTAAGATTCAACAAAGAAATTTAAAGATATTCACTAGTGAACATGAATTTAATCCATTAAATTAAGTAATAGTAGAAGACTCAAATAATCAAATAAGACTATTACAATGGCCAAAAAGGAAACAAACAACAAAAAATGATGTGTTACTTGTAAAGGAAGGCACATAAGGTTTAAGTAAGAATCACCCGACTTAACTCAAGAATCAAGATAAGACTCCAATAAGAATATGAAGAAAGAGAGAAACTAAGACAAGGGAATTGAATGAAAATCCAAGGTGGAAGAGTTTAAGAGAAATTCAAAAGCAAAAAGGGAAATCATGGTTAAGGAAGTAGTGTTCCATCCTTCTACACTCCCT
>Ga0214545_1006343_pt1 | contig 20662 bp, 14 predicted proteins | sample CNSS4metaG_FD_160064 | JGI IMG/M metagenome (GOLD analysis project Ga0214545, IMG submission 160064) | Root nodule microbial communities from cowpea collected in UCLA plant growth center, Los Angeles, California, USA - CNSS4 | ecosystem: Host-associated > Plants > Roots > Nodule | place: USA...
GGGTCTATGGCCTCGGGTGATAACCGAGGCCAAAAGATATACCTTTTGGCCTCGCCCCAATATGCCTCGGTTCCAGACCCGAGGCAAAATGTCGAAAATAACCGGGGCAGAAAGCCCTTTCTGCACTCTAGGTCTTGACCAATTCGTGTAAGATTCTTAGTAAAATTCGTCAGTAATTATATCTTAAAATTCAGAAGTAAAATTATATTTTTTACTACTAACAAATTTTTTTGTCAATAAATCTGTAAGTAAAAACAGTAGTAAAATTTCAACAAAGTTTGATGATATTTTTTATGTATTAAGTGGGGATGGGTGAGAAGAAAAGAAAGAAGAGGAGGAGGAAGGGGGTGAGGAGAAATATGAGGAGGATAAGTGAGAGGTGGTGGCGACAGCAGAAGCACGATGGCACAATGACGATGCAGTGGTAGAGCAACGAATATTTATCGACGAATATTACTAACATATTTTATGAGTAACTTTTATTGAAGAGCATTTGACCAACGGACTTTTGATTGTTGATAAACTTGAAATTACCAACAAATTTTTGTTGTTACTAACATATTGTATTCATTCGTAATTAACTATTTTCTTAGTTTTGATTAGCTATAATTAGTCGCAACATACCCACTTTTGTGTGAATGTGTCTAAATGGTACTCACTTTTAACTTTGTGTCTACTTAGTACCCAAATTAGTTAATTGGCATCAATGTAGTCCCTTTTCTTTGACGCTGTTAAAAAAGATAATGCCTGACTTTATGGACTTGGTAAGTGAGGAAAAATGTTGTGACGTGGCACATGAGTTGTGTGTGATGTGGAATAATGCAGCGATAGGGAAAAAAATGAAGTGACACATTTGTTCCCATTTCTCTACAGTCGATGGTGAAGAGGGTTGAAGAGGGTTTGGCGAATTTGGAGGAGTTCGCACGATTTGGACAAAACTGAAGCTTCCTTTGACATCAAATTGGCTTTGATTTCGAATCCTAGGTGCGCAAACCAGTATTTGTGTGTGTTGATTGCATGCTTTGTTGTTGGGATGGTGGGGCTTAGGGTTTTTGTTTGAATCTTGTGCATGGTTTAATTTATTGTTGTTATGCGGTGCTATTATCAATTTTTTACCTTGCGGAAAATGAGTTCCTCTAGCTCAAGATGAAGAAGAAGATGAAGATGGCAATGGACAATTAGGGCTTTCAAATGGGAAAAATAATTTAAAAGATACTTTAAAAGAAAGACATGACACGTTAAACAAAAATTACCATTGTACAATTATGTTCATTGACATGTATTTGTTCTGTTATGCCACATCAGTGCCTTATTAACGACATTTATGAAAACTTAATGGGATGGACTACATTGATGTAAATTAACGAATTTGGGTACTATATAGACTCAAAGTTAAAAGCGGGTACCATTTAGACACATTCACACGAAAGTAGGTATGTTGCGACTAATTATACCTTTTGATTAATAAGATAATGTTTCAATTGTTCAAATCCTTGACAAAACCTCTAAAAATATTCATCACAACTTTTGTTGATAGTATGATTAATGGAACTGGTGGAGCCACTTTTTAGTTAGTGTTGATATTAGTTGTGATTTTGACTCAGTAGTGTTGATCTTGTTACCTATATTGATCATGACTTTGGTGCTAATTTTGGCACCTCTAGTGCTAATTCTAGTCCAAAAATTTGGCTTGATTGAAATTTTAACTAAGGTACTAATTTTGTTGCCTATCCTAACTCATTGGCCATAATCACATTACTATGATGGTGTTGATTAAGTGTTAATATTGGTTCGTAAGTTATTGATCTTGGCTTAAAATTTTAATTCGCTAAAACTTTGACCAAGGTGCATTTTCTAGTGTTGCTTTAGGAGCACTAATCACAATCCTTGTGCCAGTTTTGATTAAGTGATTAAGGGAAAATTCATTTTTTTTAATTCTTATTGGATTTTTTTAATTCAATCTTTGAGCCGAGTCTTTTTTCATTAAATGTATTTTCCTTTAAGTTTTATATTTGAAGGAGTTTTTTCTCCCTCAATAAGTTTTAGATGTTGAATTCTTAGATATCTCACTTGTTTCATATGGAATTTGAGACTACCAAATTAATGACTATGTGTAGCAATCATATGATGAAGATTTCTTTAAACATGTGTTTGTCAAGATATAAAAATACAAAATTACAAAAGAAAAAATATATGAGATTCAACGATAAAGATTCTCTGGATTAATCTTATTTCTCTATTATTTGGGTGATTCTTGAAGATAGAAACGATAATGTTCTTAACTGATGATGTGTTGCACCAATGAAGATTCATCTATAATGGTCATATTTTGTGAGTGCATATAAAAAATATAGGATATTATACGAATTCGAAAAAAGATATTGTAATTCTTCACTTTATGAAGTTAAAATCTCACTAAAGAGTATTTTATTTTTATTCTCTTTGAGAAAGTTATTCTCGTAGGTTATTCATCTTATTATCTTTTTATTAAAATGAGATGGTTTAATACTTGTGTGTTTAGTCTTAGGACGAGACTAAAATGAGAAGTCAGAAGTAGTTTTGTATACTCATTGTATCTCAACATGACAATTATAATACTTTGTTTTAATCTATTTAATTAAAGTAGATCCATTTAGGAGTGTCTTAAAGGATAATTAGACATAATATAGATTTGTGGTGAGTTATTGGAGATAGTTAAGCATAAATCCACTTATTAAGGTGAACTAATATAAAATGCTTTAATTTTCATTCAAGTTCTTTTTTGTCTGTAGATAACTAGTCATCAGACCATTTATTATTAAGTGAAACAGTTTCAAATTCTATTGATTCTTTTTTTAGACTCAGATAAATATATCATATACATTCTCATTTTAAATAATTTTTTACTTCAATTCTATTTTCCTTCATTTATAAATAAATACAAAATAGTAACTTTCGTATTTAAGGATATGAACAGTGATGAATTTTGAAATTTGAAAAAAAAATTTGAAGAGCAACATAATATATTTAAAACTTGTATATTTAATTATTATCACTAATTTAATATTTAAATCTCTTTCTATGTTTCTTTTTAGAAAAATGATAGGTTTGAAGTTGTATTTATCTATTTTAAATCAACTTTTCTAATTTTATCATTTTCATTGGATATTCTCATATTTAAAAACGTTTTTTTGGAATAAATTCCAAAGAATTAATATGAATATTCATCCTCTAATACTTTTAATCTTAAGAAATTGTTTTTCTACTTTAACAATTTCATCCTTAGTATATTTGTCTTGTTTATATCTTCTCATTATCTTCTATTTGATCTCTTAAAAAAATTATTTTATTCTCATCAATGTACGTTGTTTTGTAAAAAAAAAAAGTTTAAGACTAAAAAATAATTTATCAAAATCTAATAGAAAATTGAGAGGTGTAATTACTAAAAGACTATGATAATCAAGTTACAATTAAAAAATGGTTACAAAAAAACATATAATACATCACTTTTCTTTCTATATTCATAAAAAAAAATACAAAAAACTCATGAGATGAAAAAAATACTAACTATTAATTTAATATGAAGAGAGAATTGTGTGTTTTATCTTCAATAAACGAAAGAGGACATGTGAGAAATGATAGCAGAAAAATATAAATGTGTCTAACTTTTTTTTTTGAAACAAAAGAAAACACACAAAAAGTGAGAGATAAATACAATATATGATAAACCTAAAAGACAATGAGAAAGAACATAAAAAATATCTCAATAAATTTTGTTAATCTATATTATATTTAATTTTATATTTTATTATTTATTAGCATTCTTCTTTATCTTTTATATTTACTATTTTACTTTTTTTTTTTGGAGATTTGTTATTTATACATTCTTATATTATTTTTATGTTCTTAAGTCCAAAACTTAAAGCATAATGTTCAATGTGATTGCGAATGATGAATAATCAAATCAAGAAGGAAGAAAGGGTTTAAAAGATAATCAAATATTATAACAAGAAGCACTATGAGAAAACAACGAGAAAAAAATAAATAAATTGAAAGGAAGATTTACGATTAAATATTGAAGACATTTAAAGAAGAAATTAAGAAGATAAATTATTTGTAATATATAGGAGATTATAGAATATTCTAAAATATTAAAGAATATCCTATAAACCTTAGTCATGCAATAATGGAAATACAAGAGCGAAAGAGACACATGCACAATTGTAACTTCTTTCTACATATGACTTCCAAGTCCATGTGTTGGTCATAACTACTTTCATATATCACTTTGAAGTACATATGAAAGTTGTATCTAATTTCATATCACTTTCAAGCATATGTGAAGGGTGCATGTGAATTTTGCAACTACTTCGAATGTCACTTCAAATCTCTTGGACATTTTATGTTCTAATAAGATTAAGGAAGTTAACTTTGTACAATCAAAGGATTAATGTTTACACTGGGTGTAATCATTATGCTTGTGCTCACATTAATGTAATCACTATTTCTTTATTCACATTTATAATTTTTTAATATTGTGTCCACATTGTTTTCATCCATTTTTGTATGTGTCTTGGCCACAACTTAGCTCTTAAATAAGGTCATCAACTCTCGTAAAATTACACTTGAATATTGAATGCAAATAGCGTTGTGAGAATACTTAAATGTCTTTGAGAGTATGAGACTCTTATCTTTTGTTCTAACCATGAAGAACTTCTTTAAGTGTTGAATCTTCATTACATTTATTCTTGGAATTCTCTCTAAGGTGTTGTGTTATTTTTCTTCTTCTTGCCTTTATTACATTTTTAATTTATTTTGTTAGTATGTTCTTGTTTTTCCTTTTTTTTTATATATTTTTCCACAAGCTTTATGGAGTTTGCTTCTCCTGCAATGCCTCTTTGAGTTGATAGATCCTTCCATCTTTTAGGGAACGTGTCAACATCAAATATTCTTGTGGTATATAACAAAGAGGAGATTCAATCCATTTGTTATGATCTTACAAAGATTATGAACTAATTGATTTGCATCAATTTCCAATTAGATTTGATGAAGTATAGGTGATTAAATACTTATGTGAAAGATCAACCTTTCATACACTATATGACTTATTGAAACACTACTTAGACGAATTAAGCCAGAAATGATTGTAATTAACAATCATACTTGTCTATACTTTGTAGTAGTAATAAGCTTAGAGAAGCTTGAATAATCTGTCAAGAATTGTACATAGTTTGTTTACTAGACAAACTAGTACGATACTCAGGAATTCATTCCTTCCTTAATCTATCATATTGCATATTATATCAATTAAGCTAACTTAAAGAAGGTGAAGTCTTTAAACTCGGTCTGCAAAAATATTTGTCAGATAATTCAAAACCTATTACCTAAGTACTTCTATTTAAAAGACACATGCGAAAAATTGTGAAAACTTTTAAAAATAGAATTTAACCATCCTTTCTCGTAGTTCTCCCCTTTTCACAATTTTAATTCATTTTTTCTCGAGAATTATCAAATTAAATAACCACACTCGTGTAGGGGTTTTTTTTTTTCTTTCGTGCTATTTGTTTGTTTTAAGTGATTTTTGTAAGACCCGTTTTATTTTCTGCCTTTAATTAAAAGCGTTGTCCTAAATCAGTTGGGCCTAGGACTAGGCCAAAGGGGATCCAAGAACCCTAAATTGCCCTAACCCTAACCATTCTACTCACTTTCAGAAATTTATCCCCTCCTTTTTCCCTAAAGCTGCTAAGAACTAGCTCTGTTAGGGTTTGGTCTCCGCCACTGCTAAGTTCGCACAAACTCGTTTCACACCAAATAAGTTGTTCCTTAACCATACCTTTTTCTCCTTAGGTTGGTTTTCGTAGTTCCTAGTGGGGGTTCACAGTAGTGACCTCATTTCCATTCCGTATCACTGCTCACAACTCTCAACACTACTCTCGAAGCAGTTGTGTTTGTGGGGTTAAGCGTCGGGGTCCCTTTCTAGCTTATTTCCAGGTAAGGGAAGCTAGATCCTTCTGTGTATTCCATGAAATCTACTTGTTTTACGTTTATTTCATGTTGAATGGACTGTGTGTGAATATGAGCTACTGGAAAGCCTGTTTGAAACTGTTTGGGGGCGTTTGTGTGACTGTTGCACGAGAGAACCGTGGTGAGCACTGGTTTTCTCACCCAAGCGAGCATGTCTTGCCTAGGCGAGATTAACAGAGGCTCACCCAGGCCATTTCACGTGAGTTGTCGGTCAGGCGACTAACTACGTTTTGAGCGAGCGAGTGTCTCGCTCAGGCGAGGGAAGTCTCGCCTAAGCGAGAAGGAGTTGAAGGCCACTGTTCTTGACGTCGAGCTCTCGCCTAGGCGAAAGGAGCTCGCCTCAGCGAGAGTCCCTCTCTCCTGAGCGAGGCCTTTCTGCCTGAGCGAGAAGCTGGGCGAGAATGCGGCATGTTTGGTTGTTTCTCTGTTCTAAATTGTTGGCTCTATGTTTGTGTTGATCTTGCTTTTAAAGTATGAATTGGGTGATTATGTATGAATGAGATAATCTGTAGTCTGTAATGAATGAGTTCAATATGATTTGGGCATGTTACATGTATGGTTGGTTTCATGGATTGAATATGATGAGTTGGGTATGGATTTGATATGAGATATGGAATGATTCATGGATAAGAAATGATGACTTTTGACATGGTATCGACATGAGGTACGATTCTATATTCATGGATTGAGAATAATGAGTTGGTATGGATTCACTGGGAATATGAAAGAGGTGGATTATAAAGGACTAGTATGTGATATACATATGCATGATAAATCTTTCTTGATTGATTGAGTATGATTGGTATGTGGTCAGTACGTAAACCCATGAGCCTCTAGGTGAGACCTCGTGGTAGTGCTTCAGTGGTCGGGACGTAATTCCATGACCCCTGTTAGTGGGAGTTCATGGTGGTGCCCCATCTATATAATTTGGTAAGGATTCAAGGTAAGGTTGCATCCTAACACTCTAAGAAATTAGTTAGTCTCACATAGAGCAGACTGACTCTTGTGGTGAGAGTAGCAGGAGGCCTGAAATTCATTAAGGGCTAACCTTATGTGTGGGAGATTGAGATATTACAACACTTGTAACATTTAGCTCGGGGGTGAGCAGAGAAATCCATCACAAGTGCAAGCATCCGCTGAATCTGACTAAATTATACGTATCCAGATGAGTCGTGTCAAGTATTAGTGTATTGTTTGTAAGGTCATAACATGCTTTGGTTATGTACGTATAATTGACTGTGAAAGTGTATCTAATTGCATGATAAAACTATTTTTAGCTCTAGCTTACCCTTCTTTTATTTGTTGTGTGTTCTGCTGTGTGGTTCTCTCTTTTGCGATGATCATCAACTTGTTGATGTGAGCAGATGCGAGGAACACCCTTGGTCAACAAGGAGGTGATGGTTCCGCTGCTTAGCCTTTGGACTAACTTCTACTTTTGGGTTTTTTATTCAGGGCTAAGGCCCATGTATTGTCTTCTCTTGGAATTTATTTAAGTTATTATCGCTCTCTTACATTACTTTGTATATGGCATCATGGTGTGCCTCTATTATCGTCCTTTAAGTACTTGGGATATCTATAAGAGTGACATTATACTCCGTTGGTCTTGCTTCTCATATTATACTGTGTGACATTTCCTTTAATTAGCTTTATTAATTAAATAGGGTGTTACAATTTTCTTTAGTGTGTTTTAACATGATTATTTTGCTAAGACCAGTTGTTTACTTTTACTCATTTTTGTGGTTTTCTTCTAACTTTTTTTTACTATACTTTGAGTCATATGTCCCATATAATGTGTTCTTTGATTTAGCCTTTTTTTTTTTATCTCTTTTATTTTATATTTTCAAATTTCATTATACTTTGTTTGGAATAAAGAGACGGGTAGAAAATAAAATGAAGAAGAACATAATGAAAAATAGATTGTTTGGATCGAAGAAAAAATTACGAAAAGTAGGAAAATAAGCAGAAAGATCGTAACTCACTTGATTAATGTGATAAAATAATTCTTTTTATATTAATATAATATAAAATAAGTAATAAAATAAATTTTTTAAGAATAATTTCACATAAAAACAATTTTTAAAAATGTAAATTAGAGTTAAAATAAATTTCAAATTAAAATAAAAAACTTTTATAAAATTTAATATATATATATATATAATATTTTCAAAACAATAATATATTAAAATAAATTACTTTAAAATTATTAAAAATATTTGTATAACATTTTATAATTTTGGTTTCAATTTGGAGATGGACAAAATTGCACAATTTTTACAAAAATTGGGACTAAATTAAGACAAAAAATAAAATACAAGGACCAAATTGAGAATGAGAAAATGACAACTCCCAAATAGTGACACGTGGCACTGTCACTGCCACGTGGCACTATGTCCACTTGACACGTGGCAAAAATTTAATTTTTTTAAAAATTTTAAAAAAATTAATAAAAAATAAAAAAAAATTCAAAAAATAAAAGAATAAAAAAAATTCAAAAAATCCAGAAGCTGACACGTGGCACCCCATTTAATACCGTTACTTCACCCCTAACGGAAAGGACTTGATTCGGTCAAATTTCCCAAAATAGGAACCAAATTGAGATAAAAAATAATTGAGGGACCAAATTCAAATTTTGCTACGAAAATGGGGACTAAAAGTATAATTTAACCTTTTATTTATTATTTCTTATTTTAATATTATTTATCTATAAAATACAATCATAAATAAAATATTAATGTCTATAACCGATTATGGTTTTACTCATATTTGATTATATATGTAACTTTTCCACCAAATGGGCTGCTAAAGTATTGTTATATAGTTTGGTATTTTGTTTCTATTATGTTTGAATGTATTCTTTTTTAGCGAAAAACATAAAAAACTTTTGGAGAGTGATGAGGAAGTTTAACTCTAACCAATATATTTGTATTTTTCTTTCTTGTGTTGCTTTCTCAATTTTTGTATAATTTTCAAGTTCTCCAATGAACCCAAAAAGGTCAAGAAGAACTTACAAATGAAAGACCTTCAAATTGATCTTGAAAGATACAAGAAAATAAATCAACAACTCAAATGGAATATGAAAGATATAAAAAAAATAAATAAATAAATTATTAGAAAGAAAAGAAAGAAGAAAAAACTTCACCAAGAAAGGAGAGAACGAAGGAAGGAATAAGAAAATATTTAAAAACTGTCTTCTTATGAACATATAAGAGATTATGAAAATTATGAAATATATATATATATATATATATATATATATATATATATATATATATATATATATATATAAAGATATCAAGCGCAAAAGTTAAAACTACCTCATAACATCATGAATAAGATGTAATAAAAGACCATGAAAGAGACTTGGATATTTTGTTTTGTAATTTTTGGTTTTCGACCTTATAATTTTATTTTATTTTTGTATTAGATGAGTCTTGTATTTTGTTTTCTATAATTCTTGTAATTAGAAATATTTTAAAAATTAGTTTTTAAGAGGTTTGATTAAACCGACAAGTACAAGGTCCAAAATATATAAGACTTTTGGTAGACCCTTAAAAGTCATAATTGCTCATTTAAGAAATTTAAATCATTTTCTTGAATCAAAATTCTCTATATATGTTCGTAACAAGAATTTTTTATTCCTATATTTAATTTTTTTTTTATACCAAGTAACACATTTTTTTTCATTAATTTCTATTAATTATGACTTCAATCAAAGTAGACAGGAATTTCTTTTTTTATGACCCCTTTCTCATTTTTGTGTTTTCTTGATCTTGCGAAAATTGTCGGAAACAATCTTACGTGAGACTACTAAGACACTATTGTTTCTATTACATATATTCCAAGTCATGGACATACTTATCATCAATGTCCCGATAAAAAGTAATGTGTGAATAAGACATGAAGGATGATTATAATGAACTTAAAGAAAAATTGGAGAAAAAACACGAAGCAAAAATAAAGAAAAACAATAAGAGAATGATTTGAGAAAAGAAGAATTACATTTAAAATCATCATCTAGTGAAATTGTTGAAAAAAATCTTTATAAAGAGAATATTTTACTTTATGTATTTGTATTGCAACGGTGTAACAATTGTATTTTATGTATTTCACATAGGATACATAAAAAACACAAGTCTTTTTTGTACTATCAATATTGGTTTTTAACAATAATGTTGAAAGTTTTGATATGGTGTGACTTTTAGTATCTTGTATGGCTATAATTGATATTGAAAGTGACTTTCAACTATATCACCGGACTGTATTAAATATCAATTCTAGAATTGATGATGAAAAGTTTATATACCAAATGTTAAAGAGGTTTTCTGTAGGTATCAATCATAATAAAACTATACACAAATTAAGAAGGATGTTACAAAAAGGATGTAAGTGAGATGGATCAACTATGCTAGTTAGTGTTGCATGTCAGTTTCAATTATGCAAACTAGATTCCTCGATCAACTTTGTTTTCAACTCACTCTCTTTATTTCTCTGTACCCTCCATGGTTTTAGAAATCTAAGCTTAAGTTTAATCCTCCCTTTGAACAAATATAAGAAAGTTAATTGTTTCGGTATACTCAAAAGTCTCGATCGTCTAGGAATGAAGGTCAAACGCAATTTAAATGTTTTTTCCTCCCTTCACCCTTTGAGATGTCTTTTAAGGATAAAATCATGACCGAGTTCAATACTCCAAAACAGCTGAACTCAAGTTTTATTTGTGTTGTTTTGAGACTTGAAAGACCTTAAATTCTCTTAATTTTCATGTTTTGAATGACTAATTTAATTTTTTTGGGAAACTAATTTCTTGCCAAGTTTAGGGGAAAAATGCAGATAGCTAAACCTTAATCCATAAAGAATCTTAAGACCTAATCGCAATCTTAGCCAACATCAGATACTAGCTTAAGGATCTTAATTTATTCAAAATATATAATAACTTAACAGAAGGATAACGATATTTTGATACATTTTTTTTTTTGACTCGTTTTTAATTAACTATTTCAATCATCATTAGATCATCATATCACGCTACTAAAAAAATACAAATAGATAATTGAAGGATGATTGGAGTAATGAATTAAAAATGAATAAAAAAGAGTGGATCAAAATATCATTATCCTTAAAAAAACACAATCTTATAATCAAAATTGAAGGAAACGGATAACAGAAGTGGAAAAGAAGCAGTAATTGGAATTGGAACATGTGCAAACAATTAAGATGGATATTTTTTTAATAAGTAAAAGGAATGTGATGAAGAGAATTTACCCTATTGTTGGACGACTACTAGGTTCAGGATGTAGTAACCATAAGCAAAATGAAGCTTCTTTAGGCCACTTTAGAAGTAACTGTGGAGGAAGAACTCTCTGTCTAAGGCTAGACATGGTTCTGCTCTTTTCTTCAGTTGAACTGTGTGGACAAAATAGCTGCTCACAAATAACACACCCAAGTTAGAATAAATTGAAAAAAAAAAAAAAAAAATCTGCACATAGAATCTTTGGAAACTTTATCTTACTTCCATATTGAAAATAACAAGAAAAATGAGATAAAATAACAACTCAAAAAAGATTGTTGTGAACCTCAAAAAGTAGAACTCCTAGCTGAAAAATGTCTGAAGCACATGAACTTACAGCACCAGCAACCTCTTCGGGACTAGTATACCAACTCAACTCCATCACCAGTTCTTGTTTAACTGCAAACAATTCCTTCTTTCCTGCAACTTTTTCACCCTTTCCTTCTATATCTTCCATTGATGATGTAGGTGGCACAAACACCACACTTGACAGAGAAGCTGAAGTACTTGCAGACACAAAATCATCACTTCCTAAACATCTCTGCTGATGCATATCACAGCTAGGAGTAAGTGTTGGAGTTTTAATCTCAGCATCTGAAGAAGTTGCTGGATCCATAGAAGAGGCATGCCTGAAAGATGATGACATGATCACAAAGCAAGAGGGCCTCACATTATGAACAGCATTTCCTTGAGAATGAGCCACATGAACAATTTCAACTATTTGCCTAAAAATGTTGAAGCATTCACAGAAATCCACTGATCGTTGAGGATTATCTAACCATTGCCTCAAACTAACATCACCCATTCTATAGCACAAACAAAAGAGTCATCAATACACCAGAAATTTTTATGTTGATCTCTTTCAGCAAACAAACACAACCTTGTCTATCAGGTGTTTGAAGTTAATCCTGTGATAGTGCCTCACCTGAGAAGGGGCTTTTTGGGGTCACCTAATTAAACCTGAAAACTTATACCCAGAAGAATCCTTCATTTTCATTCATTATTATTAACAAAGAGTTGCATGAAGGCCACGGAACAGGTCCAAGGTGTACACTGTAGTTTGCCCAAGATGTTTCACACACTTGCACCAACTTCACCACCATCAACATCATGACTCAAATGCATTTTTTTTTTCAGTGGTTCCAAGAGTGCCACATAGATACTCTAGAATATAGGCCAATTTCAAGGTTAATTTCTCAGCCTGGTGCCACACCATGCATTCACAATTTCCTGCACAGTTACAAGCGTTAATTCACGAACTTCATCAGAATGCAATTCATCCTGATCAAGAAAAAGCAATTCAACAGAAGTAAAAAAAAGAAACCTTTTGTTATATACACAAGAAAGAACATTCGAAAATATTACAAAACTCAACAAAAAAATATACATTTTTTCTTGAAAATTCTGTCGGATTTCTCAATTATAAGCATCACAGTTTTCTCATTGGTTCCAAAGGTTCAGCGGATTGTAGGGCTTTAAAAACACATAGAGAGAGAGAATGGAGAGTATATTCTTTTTCTAATAGACCAAACCCAGACAAATCTTTCTACTATACCAACACAATTTCAAAGGATTATTTTATATAAACTGAAAAGAAAATTAGAAGAAATAACACATGTGAGAATAAATAAATAAATAAAATTTAAATTTCATCTTATAAATACAAAATTTTTAGTTTCGTTAATTTTATTTTAATTTTTTTAACTATTGAAATAAGTAAACATGTATTTAGTCATTATTAACAATAATCTATTTTATTAAAAAAATTAAAGTTAATATATAATTGATATATAAGATAAAACATTGTTTACCATTTATCTTTTAATTAATAAATATAAAGATGACATATTAATACATATTATTGATTCATAAAATTTAAACAAAATTAACAAAACTAAATATTTTGTATTATTATTGTAATTTATTTCTTATTGTCACAAAAATTAAATATATCGACCAATTATTTATTCTTTAAAATATTATGAAATATTAGTTTTGAAAGCCAATTAACTTGTTTAAATAATTTAATTTTAACTAGGTTTTATCACACTAATTATTTCATTTAGTAATGTCAAGTTTAACTATGAATTTAATTTTAAAATGGGCACGAGTCTTTGAAGGAAAAACTCAGTGATTTTATAAAATATTCTATTCTTAATAAACGGTGATTTTATCTACTCAAGAGGATCGTACATAGTTACGGAACGATTCGAAAGAAAAAAAACTGTAAAATATGAAAAAAGAAAAGAAAAAGGAAAAGGAATTTAGTATTTTTCTTTTCTCTGTAACCTAAGTTCAACATTGGGTCCTCTGTCAATTAGTTATTAATTTTCTTCGTTATCTTTGTGGTTTGCTTTGTTACGCATCACGAGCATGCGCTCTTCATGCTATTGGTTACGTCTTCTTTAAACGACGTGGCATTACTATAGCCTCTCCTCTCACCAATGTTCAAGAATAAAAAAAAAACAAAACAGTTAATTATTAGTAAATTAATCCCCATGGTAATTGATTTAATAACCCAAAAAAATTGCTTTATTCGAAGGTGTACCAGTGGAGATTATTTTATTTTATTATCTTATGGAACGTGACCGAAGACAATGCTAGGCAGGGTGATCAAATTTGGAAAAAATCCCAGAGTACTCGGCCCACCAAAGAATGGCAAAAATAGTAAAGAAATTTTCCGGATATGTTTTAGTTTTTTAATAATTTAAAAGAGGAATGTTACTTAACGCAATTTTACGATCATTTCACATTTTCATAGCTAGCATGGTTAGTCATGTTCTCGTGCATAAGATATATATATAAATATATATTTTAAAAAGTGTACGATATATTTTTAAAAACATGATACATACATGTGTAAATTCAATTTAAAATTAGGTGTATTACATTTGTTAATATAAAAAATTATAATTACTGTCATCATAAAAGTATTATTATTTTATTCATTAGATACTTCATTGATAAGTATCTTAAAGTACTGGACATAATATGTGTCAGACACGGACACGTGATTCAAAATAAAGTATTATTGTCCTATATCGTTTAAAGGTTGAGACTTAAAATAGTTTAAATGCTTTGTCTTTTCTTTTTACCTTTGAGACACCTTTTAAAGGTAAGATTGTGATCAAATTTCATATTTCAAAATAGACAATATCTTTTAGGTTTAATTACTTGGATAGTCTCCACTTTGGTAGGAGTTTGCCAATTTGATAAATTTGGTACCCGCTCTTAAAAAGTGCCACTTACGCCCCAATTTTTGAAAAATGCCTCAATTATGTTCCTTTTAAAAAAAATATTAATGTCGTTAATGGCGCGCCATGTGCTGTAAGGCCCACTTTATTTCTTTGCTTTTCTGCCCTAATTTTTAAGGGCCTATCCTAAGCATATGGGCCTAAAGGCTGGCCCATAGGGTGTCAAGGCCCCTAAAGCAGCCAAGGTCCCTCATTTTGCACTCACTTGCCAAAATCAGTGCTCTCACTCTTCCCTTTTCTCTCCACAGAAGCTCTACTAGGGTTTGGGTCTTACTCTTCTTCACGTTAGCTCAACTCCATTTTTTTCAGTCCACGTAAGTTGATTCTCCACTGTACCTTCTTCATTTCCACCTCTGTCCATATGGTTCTAACTAGGGTTCACCATGGTAATCCATTTTAAATCTGTTCCGCTGTTTTTCAGCTCGTGAATCTGCTCTGTGGTTTGTCGTACTCACTTGCTTGGATGTCGGGATATTCTGCTAGCTTTTTCCATATAATGGAAGCTAGGGTTTCGTATCTTGAGTTTATTTTGCATGCTTTTGGTTCTGTTGTGCATTTCTAGTGATTGTGTGGTGCCTACTTTGGAATGAATATGCTTGGTATGCTGTTTGGGATAAATCTTTGGTTTTGGTTGTACAGGCGTGGAATAGTGAGGGAGAAATGTTGTTTTCGCCCAAGCGAGCTCGTCTCGCCTAGGCGAGAGTAGCAAAAGCTTGCCTAGGGGTTTTAGCTCGAATACTCACTCAAGCGAGAAAGAACTGAGTTTTGAGCGAAAAGCCATCTCACTTAGGACCTCAGTTCGTAATCTCGCCTAAGCGAGAGCCTGCAACTTGAGCGAGAGCACTCCTCTCGCCTGAGCGAGGGCTCCAAGCTTGAGTGAGACCTGACACAAATTGTACTATTTTCTCATATGCTTATTATTGATGGTATGATTGAATGGTTTGCTCTAGTTAAAGTGAGAGGCATGTGAGTATGTATGAAATGTTAGAAAATGATTACTCAAATAATACTATTAATAATAAAAATATAAAATGATATAATAATAATTATTAAATCAATAATAATATTAAGACATATATATAAAACAATGAATATTAATCAGATATCAACAAATATAATAAAAATAATAGACAAAAGATAAAAGAATAAACAAGGGAAGAAATAGAAATATCGTGGGTTGAGGCACGCATAACGCTATCCTTAGAGAGAAAACGCCTCCACTGCACAAGGCTAAACAAATACACACTCATATGTGCTTCAAATCATATGCGTTTCTCTCCCAAGATACAACAACCCGTCAGATCGATCGAGTGCAGCGAAGGATCTACGAACCTTATGAACACCACTGTCTTAAAGATAATATAGATAAGAAAAGAAGAACGCTTTTAAGAAAAACTCTAGTGTTTGTTGTCTCTGTTATTGTTGTGGTTGTTTTCTTCCCCATGCACCTAGGGGGTATTTATAGGTACAAAATGGAGACAAAGAAGTAAATAGTAATAAGAATATAGCCGTTAGCCATAAAAACCATTAATCCATAAATTAAAGGTCTATAAAAACTTTAGTAACAATAAGTTTTTTATTTTAATTATTTATTTTTTTAAATTATATTAAAATATTTCTAACAATCCCCCACATAATTTTTAAAAAAAATAAAACAAAATATATTATCTTTTAAAACAAAATATTGTAGTTCAGTGTAAGGAACCTTCCGGGTATGACCCTTACACCTAGTGCTTATAAACTTCCACCCGAGAAAATGCAGATACTTGATTGTCTTGAATTACATCCCCTGTGACCAGGTTTTAGTAAATAACACATACAATATCGGTGTTCATTATAGGTTCCAATCAATGGGTGCACGTTACGGCCTTGTGCATGTATCTTGTTTCATGAGTGTCACTTAGAGACTTGCCCATGTCTCACAATGGTGGCCCCACCATCACACTCACTAGGTAAATCCTCAAAGGGTGGTTTGTGACTCACACCCCTACAATAATTGTCATTGGGTTTATTAAGAGGTATTTTATAAAATAAGCATAAGAATGCACATACCTCAACCATTTGGTTTATTAAGAGGTAGTTTATAAAATAAGCATAATAATGCACATACCTCAACCTTATTATTGTTACAATTTATAGTACACCTCGCCATAGGAATGAGACTTAAAATTTAATCAAATTATTTGGGGTACTTTAGTCAACAACAATTTCGTTGTTACCCATTGAACTCCATTCCATGGGATCGCCATTCATGTGGAGATGGGTGTCCATTGTTGCAACTAATTTATGGGCTATAGTCTTATTCCCCTCGACGACTCATATACTTGTTGTTGATGCATCAACTCTTTGATAAGCAGATCTGCAATATTTCTTTTTGACCTGACAAAGTCAAGAGAGATAACCATGAGTAATTAAGTTTCTAATACATTTGTCTCTCATTCTAATATGTCAATTTTTCATTGACATTTTTACTAGAAACTTTAAATATAACAATTTGATTGTCAGGATGCATTGAAAAAAAGAATAAATTATGTTTGCATAGTTGATCATGACAGAAGAACAACTTTCTAACATATTTCCATGATAGTACACATTCATCCAAGGTTAAAACATAACCATAACCAATAGTTGATATTGTGCCACCTGAATCAATATCCAATTCACATTAATATATATCATTCAATAATCTCAATAAATTTATTAGAATAAATAACCAAAGATTTTTTTTCTCACTAAGAGGTATATTAACCTTTACAAGACACCCCCACACTTTGAAATATTTTTAATGTGGTTCTTTTTTCTTTCATAACTCATAAAAAGTTTATCACAACCTTTTGTGTTCAAAATATGGTAAGTAAGATATAGAATTTCATTAATATAATGTTAGGCAAGCTAGAACTTGAAGTATAACATTTACCATATCAAACAAAAGCATTTTTTTTTCTTTCTTTCGCTGCACCATTATATTAACATCATACACTATATGAAGATGTTACTTAATGAATAATACAAAGAGTTTCACACAAAAACACTCATTTATACATACATGTATCATAACTTCTCTATTTAATTAATTATGCACCTCAAAATTTTATAATTTTAATGGTCTCTAACCAAAATTCTCAACAGTTATAATTTAACATGTCATAAATCACAACTTAACATTTTGTAATAATCAAAGAAAACTTTATAAATATTTTATTACAAGATAAAGGTACTTAACTCAAAATTTACCAACCAAAACACATGTCTAGAAATAACAATCTTATTGCACTTGGAAACCATCTCATAACCTTGTTGAGCACAAGAAAGTTTCTAAATTCAGAAACATGAAAAACTCCTTTTTCTTCATAAATCTGATAATTTATTAGTCATTTTTTTCATATAAATATCAAGCTATATTTATTTATTTTTTGCAAATGCAAAGTTTAGTTCAAGTGTTTTCCATAACACAATAGTAGTTTTAGTAAGACAAATTATTTTATAATCATTTTCATACAAAACACTTAAAATATATACATGATATAGAACATCTTTATCAATGGTAAGAATAGACAATATTAAAGCATAAATTAATATAACAACAAAAACATTAGCTATAGACATCACAACAAATTATTCAATGAGCAGGAATATCATTTATTCATAATTTCATTTATTGTTACCAATAGAAATAGAAACAATTATACACATCAATTTTTAGGCTTAGTTGAAACTGATTTAATTATAACCATAAGAAACACATTAGTTCACAAAATGTGTTTTGCAGTCTTCAACTTCATATTGTTTTTAATTTTAGAATTGAATACAAATGAGTAATCAAAAAATAGAAATAACAAGATAATATTTTTCTCTCTAAGAATGTTAGAAAATGATTACTCAAATAATACTATTAATAATAAAAATATAAAATGATATAATAGTAATTATTAAATCAATATTAATATTAAGACATATATATAAAACAATGAATATTAATCAGATATCAACGAATATAATAACAATAATAAATAAAAGATAAAAGAATAAACAAGGGAAGGAATAGAAATATCTTGAGTTGAGGCACGCATAACGCTATCCTTAGAGAGAAAACGCCCCTACTGCACAGGGCTAAACAAATACACACTCATATGTGCTTCATATCATATGTGTTTCTCTCCCAAGATACAACAACCCGTCAGATCGATCGAGTGCAGCGAAGGATCTCCAAACCTTATGAACACCATTGTCTTAAAGATAATATAGATAAGAAAAGAAGAACACTTTTAAGAAAAACTCAAGTGTTTGTTGTCTCTGTTGTTGTTGTGGTTGTTTTCTTCCCCATGCACCTAGGGAGTATTTATAGGTAGAAAATGGAGACAAAGAAGTAAATAATAATAAGAATATAGTCGTTATCCATAAAAACCATTAATCCATAAATTAAAGGTCTATTAAAACTTTAGTAACAGTAAGTTTTTTATTTTAATTATTTATTTTTTTAAATTATATTAAAATATTTCTAACACGAAATCTTTGATGTTATGGGTTATAATAATGAGTTTGGCATGATTTTGGCATGTAACATGTATGAGATGGTTGGTTATCTACGTTGGTATGAAATTGACATGTTAAATGACTGTATGTTGGTTGGAGAAACATGATTTTGGTGTGGTCAGGACATAATTCCACGATGGTTGCATGGTGGTGCCTCATTAGTCAAGGCGTAATTGCATGGATCTAGGTGAGATCTCATGGTGGTGCCTCGTTGGTTAGGACGTAATTCCATGATGGTGCATGGTGGTGCCTCATTGGCCAGGATGTAATTCCATGACTCCTATTAGTAGGAGCTCATGGTGGTGCCTCATTCTTAGGACGTAATTCCATTTCTCTTTTTGCGATGATCATAAATTTATTGATGTGAGCAGATGTGAGAACTCCTCGTGGTCAACAGGATAATGGAGATTCCGCTACTTAGTCCGTCTTGGGTCAGATTTCGCTTTCTGATTTTTCCTTTAGGGTTGTAGCCCATGTATTTGTCTGCCCTTGGGCATTCATTTTAAATATTTTTTATCTTTTACTCCGTTTGTGTAAGCCCCATTTTTCAGTCTTATGCGTGTTGGGCCTGGCCTCTTCGTAGGCCCAAGACCAGCCCTTCCAGGGGACCTAATACCCTTGCTAGCCCTTAAACCTTTGTTGCATGTCCCATTTGCAGAAACCAACCTTCTGTTCCTTATACGTTCTCCAGCTAGAGCTCCGCTAGGGCACACTGTCTTCTCTATTTTCAAGCTAACAAAAACATCTCGTACCTTTTGGTAAGTCGAACTTTAGAGCTTTAGTCTGTTTCTTCACCCCTTTTCACGTTTTGAGCATGTTGGTCAGTTTGGGTTCCATTTATTTACCTATTTCGTCTTGGTTTGCACGATTGCAGCACACTACTCGAGTTCCTGGAGCTGTGATATCCCTTAGTTAGGGTCTTTTGCTTTCTGTACCCAAAACAAAGGTAAGGGAAGCTAATTTTTTCCTCTTCTTACCGTTTAAAATATTTTCTCCTGTTGTTTTTGGGTTGTTGAATACTTTTGGAATGATGAATGAGGTTTTTGGTGGTATGAGACTGTCTTGTTTGCTTTTGGGTATGTTCATTTGTGTGTGTGTTCCTGCTGCATGTGTGAAATAATGGTGAGTGTTGTCAATCTCACCTAAGCGAGCTCGTCTCGCCTAGGCGAGAGTGTCTAAGACTCGCCCAGGTTCTACTCGAGCAACTCGCCTAGGCGGAGGATTCTTGCTTTGAGTGACATATTGTCTCGCTCAGGCGAGAGTGTAACATCCCTAGGGAATATTACTTAAAAATAAATAATAAAAGAAATAAATTCATTAACAGTCAACTCGATAACAATCCCAACGCGGAAAAAACTTAAATTCATTAGAATAGTGCGCCAAATCTCATAATTAAATCCATAAAATGTTACAAGTTTCCAAAATTTGTATTTAAAATATGAAATACAAATGAGCAAGACTCTAGCTCTAATCCCATGCTAGCCCTCACTCCGCCATCTGAACATCCTCAGCACCACCTGTATCAACATCTGCTCCCGTGTAACGAATTACACGATCATCGCCACACACAAACAGAAAGGGTGAGCTG
>Ga0214545_1006346_pt1 | contig 20657 bp, 10 predicted proteins | sample CNSS4metaG_FD_160064 | JGI IMG/M metagenome (GOLD analysis project Ga0214545, IMG submission 160064) | Root nodule microbial communities from cowpea collected in UCLA plant growth center, Los Angeles, California, USA - CNSS4 | ecosystem: Host-associated > Plants > Roots > Nodule | place: USA...
AATTATTTTAACATGTTTATATAAATTATAATTAAGCTTATTTACTAATTTGGTCTCAAATAGGAAAGGACGAAATTGGATCATTTTAAAACATTTGGGTACTAAATTGAACAAAAAATTTAAATTGGGGTACTAAATTGAAAACAATTATTACACTGCCACGTGTCATGCTTGTAAGCTGCCACGTGGCACGATGATAAACTGACACGTGGCAGTTTTTTAAATTTTTTGAAAAAAAAATTAATTTTTCTGAAAAAAAAATTAAAAAAAAAAAGAAATTTCATGGCTTGACACGTGTCCTGTACGGACACGGTGTTAATTCCAACTTAACGGAGAGGACCAAATTGAACCTCTTTAGAAAATTGGGGTACCAAATTGAACATTCCTAAAGTTCGGGTACCACATTAAATTTTCCGAAAAAGTTTGGGTACCAAACGTGTATTTATACCTTATAAAAACAAGTCCAATTTGTTTTCTTCAATAGTGCAACTTTTGATAAGCCCAATGGTGCATCTTTTACTATGTATTTTATATATGATGGAGAATTCATTAAACCTCATGAGTAGTCTAATCAAATGGAATAAGCAGCTTGTGACTACAGTTTTGTTTCTTCAAATAATATGTAATGAACAGAGAAAGTGACATACCTGGCAAAAAAAAAAACCTATAAATCACCAAATCTCAAGAAAAGTGAGGATCAAAAGTGTGAGGTGCATGTGAACCCTTTTCCCTTTGCTTCTTTTTCTGCAGCCAATGTCAACGTTAGACTCTGTAAACAGAGAACTTGACTGAAAAAAATGATTGATAAGAGCATTGCAGTCACAAGTAATAAAGAAGGTGTAACTTTGTTCTCAACTGAACCACGGGATTTGGAAAATGTTCTCCTCAATATTGGCCACAAACTCCTTCACATGACACAAAGACCCCGTGAATGTGTTCAAAAATATCATGCTTCTCATTGGTTATATATCGCTTAACCAATCAACAACCTAAGTTAACACACATTACTTCAGCTGATGGAATGCAATTGCTATTGCTACTCATCAAATTTTTCACAGTGGAGAACACATCTTGCATCAGCTTTTCTTCATTCAGGACTTATGGCAAACACCTGTTGCCCCATTGAGCTGGAACCTAGAACACTCAATCAAGTGCAGCTCACACAAGCCAGGGTACATATATACACATATACATATACATATACAAATACATATACATATATATATATATATATATATATATTTACATTTACATACCCTATCAATGGTTGCTGATTTTTGCAGGAAGTAGCTGCAGAGGTAGTTCAGAAGTTGGAACCATGTGACGCATCAGCTCTATTCATTGAGGTATGATTTCCTAACCTAAGTCATTTTTGGATGATAAATATATAAACATTTTATTTTGTTGTGTTAATAAGAAGATTTTAAATTCATCAACCTGCACAATCTTCAAGTTATGAAGGAAAAGATCAGAGTTTCAGAGAGTTTACCTCAACAGTACCACTTCTTCTTTCATCATAACAGAATACAGAAACAATGGCTTTAAGCATGCAATTACTCTGTGCCTTGCCCCTTATGATTCATTCAATCATATGCATGTGTTTATTCTATTTTCTACTGTTTTTTGTTTTAAAATTTCATCGTAAGTATAAAATTATTGAGGTGTATGAAGTTCTATAAATGGTTACTACGGAAACACCTCCCAATTAATGTTCTTCTATTTAATACACACATTTCTGATAAATACATGAACATTAACTGTTCATCTGTTCTTCACATCATTAATAAATACAAATAAAGTTGTTGCCCTGTTGCAACATATGAAAAACATTAAATATATTTACTTTTTCTGAAAAAACCATTTATTATTACTTAACATATTAATCTTCCATTAAATAGATTATAAGTTTTACAAGTCTTTAGTGTTTGTCTCATTTGAGGTTTTTCTTTTTTTTCTTTTCTAAATCTTATTAGTTTTTCTTTCTTTCAAAAAAAAAAAATTATATTCTAACAACCAAATTTTTGACAAAAATTAAGATATTTACATTATCTGTGTTAATTTGATATTACAATTTAGGATAATAATATTTTGATTACTAAATTTTGACAACTTTCTTTTATAATACGAGGTGTTATCTTCTAAATAGTTTTTAAATATTAAAAATAAGAAAAAAAAATAAAAAATCACTTAAAAATAACACCTAAAATGTAAAAGAAAGATGTTAAAATTTATTAATCAAAAAATTATTTTCCTACAATTTATTTTCTCAAAATCCACATTGATCAAAGAGCTATAGGAAAGATGTCACATTGTAAAAGTTGTTGTCTAAAATTTTGTTCTTAAAATATCATTTTCATCTCAATGATTTAAGAAAAGAAAAATTACCTCTCGACAAAAAACACTTTTGACAAATTTAACAAAATTTTTAAAAATAAAATTAAAACAGATTAAATTTTTATTTTTTAATTAAAATAAAATAATAAAATAATGTTTTTTACGTGAAGAAGAAACTTTGTCAAAAACTTTGTTAATCTATAATAACTCTTTAACAAATTTGATAAATTTTAGGTAATAATAACATGAACTTACAATTTTAAGGATTTTCTCTAATAAAAATTTTTCATATACATTGTCTTTTTGGGTTAAATATGTTTTTTGTTCCTGTGAATTTTGAAATTAGTCTATTTTAAAATTTTAGATCAATTTAGTCTTTCATTTTTCGAAATATGTGTATTTAATCATTTTAATCAAATTTTGTTAGGTTTATTTGATGTTTTGTACGCATTTGAGGATTGTGTTTAGTTGTTTATACTGTTTGACACTTTTTTTTTCTTTAATGTTAAGTTAAATATTATTATGAAACGCGCTTGAAATTTCAAATAAACTTAACAAAATTTGATTAAAATGATTAAATTTACGTATTTTGAAAGATGAAAGATTAAATTGATCCAAAATTTTGAAATAGACCAATTTTAAAATTTCCTGAATGGGATGTAATGGATATTTAACTCTCTTTTTTTTTTTGTTTAATGAAGGGGCTGATGCATCCAATACAGAAAGTGATGCAAATGGAAGAAAATGAAAACCTAGCTGAGAAGCTTGCAGATTGCATGAAGAAAGCTGAGTCTGTCACTGATAACAACAAAGCTTGCCATTGCCAATGCTCCTGTGCCACTGAAAACTCATTCAAAGAGCCACTTTCTGCACCCTTTTGATTTAAGCTTTAATTACATTACATCCTAGTACTAAATTTGTTTCCTTTTTTTCTTCTTCTCATGCTACTCATGTCGATGCAAATGCTGCTACTGGTTGCTAATAAAATCCATGGTTCAGACAAGTATACAACATTGTTCTGAATGCACCATCAAATTCATGTTTCGTTTCATGTAAAATGGAACCAACTCCATCAATATGCAATATACTAAAGTGACTTCAAAGAAAAGAACACCCCAAAATCCAGAAAAATCTGTCATTTGTATCTCATGTGTTCTGATAAGGTGTTTCATTGAGATCTGGACTTTGTTTAGGCCCTTTTGGGTTCTTTGTTTTGTTTCAGTGATGACCAAAAATACAACCTTTGAGAACACATGATTGATAATCTATATCTTATCTACAAAACATAAACTGAAGAATCTTAGAATGTTTGCTTAAGATATCTTCTGGTGTTAACAAGTGCTATAAAATTGAACTAATATAGAAAGGTTTCTTTTTTTTTTTCTTTGTCCAATATTTTTGAAATTTTAGTAAAATATGATTTAGAATCATTAATATAAGTATTGTTCTGCATTGGAATTTGTGTAATGATCATCAATCTCACCTTACTAAATGTAAAATTATATCAAGTCATGTGTTTATGTTTCTCTTCTAAATTGAAATTACTTACATTAATTTGGTTCTTTTGTATTTAGGGGTTCTTTTAAATTCAAATTTGTAAAAATTGGTCCGTTGAATTTTTATTTGCAAAATAGAGTTAAGTCGTCGTGGTGGAGGACGACATTAAAGGTGAAGTCGTCCTCCACCGTGCCGATTTCTTTTTTCTTTTTTCCAAAAAGTGAAATCGTGCTCTCAGAAGCCGGTTTCCATTTATTTTAAAAGTGAAGTCGTCTTTGGGCCTGATGACTTCACTTTTTGGTTTTTTTTTTGTTTTTTTTCTTTTTACATTCAGTTTTATATATATATATATATATATATATATTTTAATTATATATTATTTAGTTTTTTTTAAATATTTGTTTAGAGTAGAGAAACAAAGTGACATCCTCCTTTCATTCAGTGGCGATTTTTTTGCCAGTTTCTTCCGATTTGGTCAAAACGTTCTCTACTTCTTCGTTTGATTTTACAAATTTAGTGTTTTATTAAATGATACTTGATAGTTAGTAGACTAACTAAACCACAAATAAAATAAACCTAAACAAATTAAATATTCAAATATAATTATCGAAGGATTTTCTTAATATGTTTTAATTTGTATCATTTTATCTTTTTAATTTTGTATTAAGATTTAACGATCAAGTATTTTAGAATTTTTTAAAACTATTTTTTATATTTTTACTGTAGACAAATATTTTAAAAAAACTAAATAATATATATTTAAAAAATATACATAAAGCTAAACGTTAAAAAAAAAAAACAAAAAGTGAAGTCGTCATGCTCAAGAATAACTTTACTTTTAAAGTGAATGAAAACCGGCTTCTCAGAGCACGGTTTCATTTTTTAGAATAAAGAAAAGGAAACCGGCATGGTGGAGGACGACTTCACCTCTAATGTCATCCTCCACCACGACGACTTGACCCTATTTTACAAAAAAAAATATTCAAAAGACCTATTTTTACAAATTTGAATTTAAAAGAACCCCTAAATACAAAAGAGCCCGTTAAGTTGCATTTTTTTCTACATGAAACATAGATTTGAGACTTCAAATATTAAACTAAAATACACAATTAAATAGGGAGATGACAAATCTCATCCACACCTTTTCAAATTAGCATGCAAATAATTAATTTCATTCAAATTTAAAATACTCAATTTTTGATAGGTTCATGTTTTAACTTTTCTTTTTCGCACATACATAAAATCAAATTCAAGATTTAAAAAACTAAAATAATCAAGATGGTAGATAAATAATATGCTAATTATCTGAACCATAGCAAAATGTAGTGTCTGATAAAATAAACCCAGGTTTATTTTAAATTCCAATCTTACTATACTGCACATGAATCAATACATAGTTGAAAATAACAACTTAAAAATAATACATAATTTTACTATTTCAATGAAATCATTATAAATTTAAAAACATCATTTACAGTCTACCTTTTCAAAAAAATACTCCTTCGAAAAAAATAGATATAAAATTGTGGTTTTATATAAGGTAAAGGCTCAAAATTATAAAATAGAAATAAATTATAAATATCCTGAATATTTTTTTGTAATATTTTAAACGTTTGTAATTTATACAATATTCTTTTAACAAGTAAAACACTAATATAAGATATTAATGCAAAAAGTAAATATGAATAACAATATACTTCTCTTATTCATTTTTAATAACAGTAAACTTTTAAAAAATTCTTCAATCTAACGAAAACTTTCTTTCTCATGTTTATTTTATTTCAAACAAAAGAGGACTGTGAATAAAAAATAAAATAAAATAAAAACAAAAGAAAGGGTTATGTCATTCCTCATTCATATTATATTATCTATTAAGTATAATATATTAGTAGAAATCATAAGAAAAAACCCATTGCAGCAACACACAAAATTTGCTCATTCTCTCTCTCTTCATGAATCTCTCTTTTCTGCATCCATTTTAACTTACCTTCACAACCAAAGCTCATTCATTCACACTGCCCCACCTATCTAAACACTGCACAATTACAATCATTGATCAGGGTCTGTGTTAAAAGGCACCATTTTCTCTTTTTCTGGAAGAAGACAAAAACAGAGCACAACAGGGGAAAACAGAGCAAAAGGTGAAATATGGTGAGTGAGCAAAGAATAGCAGAGGAGACCCTTCAGGAGTCCAAGGTGGCTGCTTTGGAGACCAGTGGCACAATGAGCGGACCCCTCGTCGGAGCCGCCACCAGGACCCGCCGCCGCCGGAGGGTGGAGGCTATGCAACTGGTTCTGAGAGGGTTGTGCATGGCTTCCTCTGTTGCTTCAATCTCACTCATGGTCACTGCTAAGGAATCCAGTTCTGTCACTATTTATGGCTTTCAATTACCTCTTCACTCCAAGTGGTCTTTCTCTGAGTCATACGAGTGAGCTTCTTCCATTTTTTTTTCTTCTGTCAATGCTTCTGTGATATCTCTCTGTATATTCAACCCTTGTATTCTGTTTTGTTAATTCAAGTATTGCTACTGTGTATGCTTCTTTCTTTTTACTTTTCTTGATGTGTGGTTCATGAAAAACAGGCTTTTTTTTTTTTTTGGTTTTTGGAATTACTTTTACGCTATTTTTCTGGAGAGAGAAGTAAAAAACAGTGCAAAGTGTGTTTCTGAACTACCTATAGAGTGTAAGAACCAGCTTGTTTTCACAAGTGTTGAATTTAGATTAGGATCATATTTGGATGAAACCAAAGATACCATTAATGAATGCATCAAATTCGTATTATAAACTTTTGCTTCATTTTCTATGTCATAGTTGTTGAGAGTTTGGTTTTCAAAATTTATTTTATTGGTTGGTATGAGTATTCTTTTATTGCCAGCAAAAGAACTGTCTTGAAACTGTGGCTTGCGGACAAAATTGACTGCAAAAAGTGGGACCTTGGTGGGGTTTGATTGTGAAGTCAGAATATCATAATTCATGACATTTGAATGAACAGTAATAGACCCGTGATCGAATTTCTTCTCTTTTTTTTCTATATTTTAATCTTTCTTTTGCATTTTTTTTGTTCTGTGTTTGTTTGTCCCTTTGCCTACAGTAATGATGGTGTATGATCTTGGTTTCCTATTTTGAATCTGTGACATAGTGGTGTACAACTTGAAGTTGAAATGCATAACTTTTTTTGGAGTATTACAAAAACATGTCATAAACAGATATCTTGTTGTGAAACTGTGATGAACAGATATCTTGTTGGGGTTTCTGCTGCTGTTGCAGCTCATTCCTTGCTTCAACTACTCATTGGCATGTCCAGATTTCTTAAGAATTCTTCTGTGATTCCTTCCAGAAATCATGCATGGCTTATTTTTGCTGGGGATCAGGTATATGTACCTCTGCATATTTTTAATGTTTCTCATGTGATCAAAATCAATTCATAAACATAAAATTTGACATAATGATAAAATTGCAGGTATTTGCATATGCATTGATGAGTGCTGGATCTGCTGCATCTGGGGTGACGAATCTGAATCGCACAGGAATTAGGCACACGGCTCTGCCAAATTTTTGCAAGCCTCTGCACAAGTTTTGTGACCATGTTGGCATCTCCATAGCCTTCACTTTCACAAGCTGTTTTCTGCTCGCTGCATCTGCTGTTCAAGACGTAATATGGCTCTCCCAACACTGAAAATTTTCTTCTTCTCACTCTCAAACTCTGTCATCAGTGTTCGTGTTCATGATTTCTAGTATGCTATGAAGACACTGTATCGTCTTTATCACTCACTTATGTGATTGAATTACATGTCAATACGATTGTAATAGACAATGCTGGGTATCAAATCAGTTTTCTTTCCCAAAGGAGTCGGATAATCTTGTAACTTTGACAGACTGATTTTAAAATTAAAATTGGATAATCGAGTTTGAGCTGTTAAAAACTCACATCAGCAACATAGCTAGAGCTTCGAACCTAATCTAATCTACATTCTGAATTTAGGATTAACTAAATATCGGACGCGTATAAAAGTTTAATAAATTACATAAAAGAAAATTATTCATAATTTATATAAGAATTCCAACACATTCTGTAATTCCAACATAAACTCCTCAACACTTCACGCACGTTGTTGCCAACACTTCAAATAAAAACTGCTGAATAACCGTCACCTTGTCCCACGTAAAGCACAACTTGTCCATGCATGTATATAATAAATGTTGCATTTGGTTACAACCATTGATTCTTGCATTTCAGAGTGGGAAACTAAGATGAACTCAAACATGGCTTCCCTTTTGAGCGTGCTCTGTGTTGTGTTGGCTGTGATGAATGGCGCAGCCAAAATAGCTGCTGCTAGGGAATTCAAAGTGGGTGGTGACTCGGGTTGGCATGAACCTGCGCGCAACGACACTGCATTTTACAATCAATGGGCTTCAACCAACAGGTTTCAAGTTGGTGACTCGTTAGGTAACATTTCTGAAACCATTCATTTGTTTATACGATAATGTTCAAAGCGAAAACTTAGTCTAAAAGAAACTGCTACATTGTGTAACTGTTGTCGTGTTGTGCAGTTTTTGAGTACCAGAATGACTCGGTTTTGAATGTGGAGAGATGGGAATATTTTCACTGTGATTCGAACAACCCCATCAGTGCTTTTGATGATGGGAACACCACAGTGATTCTCGACAGCCCTGGGGTGTTCTACTTCATCAGTGGAACAGAAGATCAATGCCAGAAAGGGGAGAGATTGATGGTGGAAGTGATGTCACCACGCTCAGTTCTAAAGTCTCCACCCTCCAATGCTTCGGTTCCTGCACAAGCTTTCTCACCATTGCCTCTTTCTCATCATAGTCATGGCTCAAGCGTTTCTGGTTCCATGCTCAGTTTTTGCTTCTGTTTTCTTTTTCTGCTCACTGTGTTTAACTAGCTTTTTTCTTTAGAGTCTGATTAGTTTATGTCTTAGGATTATAGCATTTGAACCAAAATGGCTTTGATTTTACGATACTGTGTTATGGATTTTGTGCTGTATTTGGCTTGACTTTGTTTTCATTAGTTCTTGCACTTTTGTGTTGTGTCAGTTTTATGAGTTGACATATATGTCATAGGTTTTGAGTCCCCACACTAGAATCGCCATCGTAACGCAAACACTTTTTGTGACTTTCACATTCGTTCGTGGCCCAAAGCAGAAAATGGCTGAATTTTGGGCTCTGTCGAAACACAAAACACAAGTCTTTAATCATAACTGTAGCAAAGGTTCAAACAGGTTGAAGGCGATTTTGTTTTTGTATACATTGTTCCTCTTTCTCAAGGAGGGTTCTGAATTCTGTTCTTGAACTTTTTTTTTTTTTTTTTCGTAAAATCGGAGATTTTTTACTGAGCATTGAAATACACCGTTAACATTTTAAATAATTTTTTAATATAATAAAACGTCAAATTAATAAATATATTATTTTAAAAATAGTGGTTTTTTTTAGAGATTTTGGATAGTTTCTTATTTTTTATTCTCCATTATTATTTATTATAAAGAAAATCCAATTCCAGTATATTAAAATTTAATATCTGATATAAATTAAGCGAGCCTACAGACAAAAAAAAAATGAAACTATTTGAAACTACACACACTTAATCAGCTTCCTTTGTTATGGCTATCAAAAAAACCCAACAAAAATGTTGTCTGATTATAATAATTGAGGCATGTTTCTAGATGTGAAGGATTGATTAATCATTCATTAATAGTTAAAATTAGTTTTATAATCTCTCAGTGCCAACTAATATATATAAAAAATATAAATAAAATGAAATAAACTTCTATTAAAGACTATCTTAATCTATATATAAGCTAATTTAAAAAAAATTAACAGAAATTAATTTTTAACTCATGAAAGAAAAACCTTTTACTTTTTTCTTATTTTCATATTGTGTAACTGCCTACTAAGGAACCTTTACATTAAATTAATTATAGGGTCTTGATTTAAACAGTTAATTAAGACAAATACTATTCTTTGATTAATTTTAAAACAGCTGGTTTTGTTCCTTGTCATTGTGTTTATGTTGTTTGGTATTAAAATCCTAGAGCATTTAACATGCTTCCATTTGGTCGTTTTCTTTACAATAAAAAATTGTTAAATTAAGACAAAAGCGTCAATAAATTCAATGTAGAACAATGACATCACGTTGATTTTAAGATTCCATTGCTTTATGAAGTTGCCTTACTTTTCTAGATCGCAATCTAAGTAGAATATCTCCTCTTAAAAGGACAATTTTTAGTTTAAATTATACATTATTACTGTACAATTTTATATCCAAAATATTAATTCGAGAATAATTAATATTATCTTTTCAAAAATCACACAGACACACACAAACAATATATATATATATATATATATATATATATAACTTTTTAAAGTTATTTAATAAATATTAAAATATTATATATTAGAAATATTATAAAAAAATTCTTAAATAATGATTAATTTTTTTATAAAAAAAATGTCATTATAATCACCACTTTAGATACCAACAATATTAAAAAAATTATATTACATGAGATTTTGCTTAAAAATTTGTTAAAATAATTCGCTTTTTTTTGCTATTTTTTCTAAAAATCTTAATAATTATTTCTTATAAAATTATAAAATTTATAAGTATTTTCTACCAAATTTGTTGTAAAAATTATTTTATACAAAATATTTTGTAAAAAAAATTGACAGCAATTTTTTGTAAATTTTTTTTTTCATAACAAGATTTATAAGTATTTTCTACAAAAAGAAAAATCAAAACAAAATTAGTAAAAAATATGAATTTTTTTTAGTAATACAACCTATAAATTAAAAATTAATAGTAACTAAAATAAATTTTAAATTAGTCATTGGTCATTAACATTAGTTATTCAGGATTTTGCCATCAAAGAAATCAATCTCCGATAATGACCAACTCCTAAAAGAAAAAAGAAAGAAAGAATTAATAGTCAAAACTTTGACTAAATGACCAATTAGCATAGTGTAGAAACTATTTTAATTATCAATAATTTTTAATTTTTAAGTTAGAACCTAAATAAGACTTTTAAGTGATTAATTATTTTTTTATCACTAAAAATATTTATTATTTAAGGATTTTTTTATCGTGAAAAAGAAATGAAATATAAAATTTAAACTCATAAAGTGTTAAAGGAAACTTAGGCTGAGTATGAATCAAATTCACTCACTCCTATGCCATTCCTGTTTTAATGGTGGTGCATTATTGAAAATGGTGGCTGTAGTTATCAAATAATATAAAACCCGACAGGGGCACTAAACATCAATATTACAATTTGTGTCTAATAGCCCAAGAATAAGTTTGAGTTTAATGATTGATGTACCTTGTAAATGATGAGCTTTTTATTTAAAAAAAAAAAACCATGAATTTTTTTTTTTAATTGTTGGATGATTAATTAATATCACACCTAAAAGTTGTATGGGAAGTTGCGATGTAAAACAAAAAATAGCATGCAACATGTCCTTAATATGATTATAAAAAAGCATAATTGATTATTTTAAAGTGAAGATACACGTTTGCAAAATTTGTTTTGTTTCCCACTTTTGAAAGCATCGTGAGTGAATGAACCTTCCTGTTTTGGTGAGCTATGCTACCATTACCGCTTTCATGTTTCTTAGCTTCGTCTCTTTCATTTTTGTTTTCTCAAACAAATTGGAAATTTATAACATAATCGACTTTAATCATTATGTAGTTTAGAGTTCCATATCTACTTGTAACCTATTTTATCTTTTGAGTATGGTGCAAGTGTGGATGCAAATCATCCACAGCAAACACTGCACATTTGTGATGTTTTAAACAGCCAAAACACCTATGTTACCATGTGATATGATTGGTATAAACCAATTTTGTTTTGGATTTTTTTAAGAAAGACAAAATAATCAACCTTGGTAAGTTTTATTATGTTCATAATTTGTCTTTTCTCTCAGTATATAGGTTTTACTGGAGAGATACAGTACTAATGAGACATGAACCCAATTACATAAGACATTAACATTACTTTCAACCCAAAATCTTAAAGACAATGGATTTATGAGCTTGATCTTTATCTAGTGTTCAACTTTCTTATTTTTACTCCATGTGAAACGTACTCATACTTGAATTTCCAACACATTGTAATAGTTATTAATCATTTTATATTAATATAAAAATTATTCATTTTTTATGAAAATTTTTATTTGTTTAGGAATGACATAATTAGTCCTTGTGGTGTGATTTATCTAGCACCACCAATAACTTATCATAAAAAGGACTGATCGAATAAAATCTCACAAATAAAAAAATGATTTTCTCATTTTATAATATTAATAAATTGGTAAAGTCAAGTCTGTCTAAATTTAATTGAAATATATTTTTTCTACTAATATTAAATTATTGAATTTATGAAATAAACTTTCGCCAATTAAATATTTTAATCTTTTAAACATGAAAAAAAAATGTATATTAAAATTCCTAAACATAAATACTTAATAAATTTTTTGTTATCTTTTTTTTTTTCAAAGTTTGTTGGGTGTGTTAGTTTGCTGAGGTGAGTGATGAATCCCAAATTAGTATGTGGTACATAATAAATGGATCAATTGATAAATTAGATTACCATTTATGATGCCTAATTGTGTAACCATTGTAATATGTTTGACTATTAATGATTTTTCATTATATATAGGTCTTGTACCTCTGTGTAATAATTACATTCGCATTCCTAAATAACTTAAACAACTTAAAACATATGATTGACATAGTTTATAATTGAAATATTTGTTGGTTGTTGTATGGGTGAACAAGTTTTGTATAGGTGTGAAGACACGTATGTTTTTATTATGACTTATTTTCCTGTAAACTTGGGTGTGGAGCTTTGGTCACCTAACCAAGAAGATGCATATAATACCCCAACATCTATTTTTAACCATAATATTTGTTTCAATGCTTCGTTCTCACAACAACTAATATTTACACCTTAAAACATACATAAAATTAATATTTTAAATTATATATATATATATATATATTAAAAAATTTATTCTGATTCTGACAGATGGATATGCAACTTCTGTTTTACCCGTTTCTCGCTAACATTAATAGTATCAGTTTATTTTCTGTTCCAAATATTAATTAAGTAATTTTTTTACGAATAAAATATAAAATTTTAAGGTATTCAATATCAAAAGAATAAATATATATTTTTTCAATATCAATTACTAAAAAGAAATTATAATTATATAAATATAAAAAAATAGAAAAAGTTAAAAAAAATATATTAAATTTGTGTCTTATAAATTATTAGACGAAAATTCAACTAAATGTCAGTATAAGATTTTTAGATTAACTATTACGTTATTAAGTTAAAGGTGTTTTAGTAATTTAAAACAAAGAGAATACGAAGATGAAAATAAGATGGATAAGTATATATTTATTTTTGTCCTCGTATCCAATTTAAATATTTATCCAATTTAAATATTTATGTATCCATATACACATATGTATCCATATGTACTCATTTAGTGTATCTCTGTCAAAATTAGTATTATAAAACATGTTCGAAACATTAAATGAATTTAACAAAATTTGATTAAAAAAACTAAATTCACGTATTTTGAAAAATAAACTATTAAATTAGTCTAAAGCTTTAAAATTGACTATTTTCAAAATTTATTAGAAGTTAATGGAAAAAAACATATTTAATCCTATTAAGAAATATAGTTCACAAATAAAATTGATAATTAGCCTGATAATATTCTTTAATTACATATCACATTTTAATTCAAAAATTATCAAAAAACAATAATTTTAATTTATATACAAATAATGTTAAAATTTGATCTATAATATTTTAAAAAATAAGGTTTCCTATTTTTAGTCTACAATTTATTTCACCCAGCAATTAAAGAAAAAACGGGATATAGAATGTGATGGACAATAGTTTTGTGATGACTTGGTCTTAGGGTGAAGTAGTAGAATTTCAAAACACTCCAACGGCTTTGTCAGAATATGACATTTCAAATATTATTCAAAACGCCCACAACGGTACATTTTCCAAAGCGCATCAATCCTAAGTCTTTTTCTTCTTCTTCTTCGCCTTAAGTCTTTTTCTTCTTCTTCGCCTAAGTCTTTTTCTTCTAATATGACACAATTAACTTATCGCGTTAATTAATGAATTTGTATTACTTTTGTTATTTTTACTTATATGATTAAAAACATTAGCAATCATGTTTATTTATATTATATAATCTTAATAATGTAAGGTGGAATTCAAGTTTAACTATTGAAGAAAAAAAATTCTTCGGATTTTTTTGTTGGATAGATCATATTCATAGACAATAGAAATATTTCGTATCACAACTACCTAAAAAATTGACAATTTTTTACACGATTTATCACAAAATATAAATATTTTATGTATTAAGAAGATAGAAATAAATACTATGTTTATATTATGAAAAAAAAAATGAAAAGTAATGTATCATATCATACCAAATAAAGAGAGGTGGCTGAATGACGAAGGCGATGACACAAGCACATCAACGGATATAATTATAATTATTAATTATAATAATATAATCACAATTGCACTTTTTAAAGACTGAAAACGATAAAGTTAAAGAATGATTAAAGTTAAAATTGGTCACAACACAACAACCAATTTGGAAATTTCTTCTTGGAAAAAAAATGGCTCATCCCAAATGTATTTAGAAGTAATTTAAATACATGGATTTTTTGTAAGAATATATTATAATTAAATTGTAAATTTTAAATGGTACAGGATTTTATTGCTGAATGTTCATAATAATTAATTTGAAATTATATTTACTTTTTAATTAACTGATGTAACGAATTTCTTTAAAAGAAACTATCAACATGTATTTTATGTATTAATTTGTAACGACTCTATATGAAGTAGTGCACGAAGTTAAAGTTAAAAACTAAATGGATGAATAATTAAACCTAAATATCTATAAACATTACATCCACATCATATGTATATATATATATTTTTAAATACACAGTTGGTATATTGATTATTACAACTTAACTAAAAAGTGAAGAATATGTAACATTGAAATGAAATGAGAATAATTTCTTAATTTGATAGGAACATATATATTTGTCTTAATAGTGGTACGATTTGAAATTCATGTTACCTACGAGAATGGTAAACTGATATATTAATAAATTTAGTAAGAGGGTCACCCTTTAATTTACCAACTTGTATTTAACACTTTTGGAAAAGATTTGAAACTACAAATTTCGTAACTATGCGTCAAAGAATCCACATCAAATCGCACACTTCAATTTTTCCAATAAAACTGCAATATGCGTGTTTCATTATAATATCATAAAAGAAAAAAAAAATCAAAATTACATATTTCTTATCAATATCAGCCTATGCTCTCACCATAAATATTATTAATAATTATGGATATATGAAAATAAAAGTTTGTAGTGGTATAAAAGAAGACAACATCTAAATGCTCTAATTAAAGTTCAAAACACTTTGTTCACATTAAACTCCAATCACACATAAATTTACTTTGAAAATACATAATTCTTCCAAAAATTATGATATAGTTTATCATTAAAAGACAAAAAACATTTTTTATATATGATAAACTTACTTGAAATGCATAACAAAAAATATAAAAGTATTCGTGTAATTTTATTATAATATATATACATATATATATATATATATATATATATATATATATATATATATATATAATATTAAACTTGTAAATCACAAATTTGACATACAAATTAATTACTATTATGTCGGATTAACCTTCATAATTGAATTAACATGAATTGGATTGATCCAAATTGATAAAATTTCTATCTATAATTGCCTAAACATAGAATACGTAACTAATCACAATTTAAAATTAATATATATTGTTTATCTTAAAGATAAACCTCGACAGTTGTATAGATAGTTAACGTGTTAATTAAGGAAGTTGTTTCATTATATTCCTTTTTTATACGTAAAAACAACAGTTTGCAATTGCATGTTCCTTTGACCCTAGTGTGCTGCAATATTGCTTCTTTCATCCACCAAATCACTATTTTATCTATCTAAAACTGTTTCTGTACAAAAAAAAGGAAGTTATTTTGGTCTTTTTCACACTCACTCACCAGAGTAAATACTCTCAATTTTCGTTATATATAAAAAAAAATACTAATATAATTCCGCAAATCTTATAACATCATACAAAAAAACAAAACAATCACTATCTTGAAAACATATAACACATTTAAATAAGACGAAGTTGTAGTAGAGTTAAAACTACACTGACAAACAACAAAAAGATAAACAAGCGTACTTTTGCTAAGGCTACCCCATGACAACGTGTGAAAAAGATATAGCATACCACAGTAAGTTTTTAAGATAATTACCATTATAATAAAAATGGAGATAAACTAATATTATTGTTGAATAATAATATAACTTTTCTACAGTACTGCATGTATTATTTATTTCAAGGACAACAAAACGATGACTTGTAGTAATTAATACATGTAAAAACGCAATAAATGTATTATTAATTCTAGATATTAAAGAAAAACAGTAGCAGTTATGTAGTTGTATGTATACGTTGACGCATGAATGAAGGAAGTTGTTTTTATTATATACTTTTCAAATTTTGAAAAATCCGTGAACAGTATCCATTTTATACATCACATACAACTAGGAGCAATCAGCGGCTGAATATCATCTCTAACAAAATAGTTTCTTTTTCACAAAAATCTCATCAGAGATAATTAACTTTTCTGAATGAAATCGTTGAACAACAAAATTGACAAGCTAAAAGGTACACAAAAGAAACATTGTGGGATAACTCAGAAAATCTCTTAAAAAAACAGAAAAAAAGATCATAAAATAAAGTCTATATAGTTCTGTACAGTAAGGTGATGTGGTAAAAATTCATTGGACATTCACATTTTGTGTCTCCAATTGTATGAAACAGAGGAAGCTATAGCTAACTAGTAGATAGGAGATAGAAGAAAGATAAAAAAGAAAGAGAGTGAAGTTGAATAGTGGAAGAGAAGTTACTAAGGCTAAGTATAGGAATATTAAGTGACGTGTGAAAGAAATATGATGCAGAGAGTGGACCAGTGACAGCAGAAATAGCGAAACACGCCATTAATGACACTTGTGAATCCCACATGTTGGGAAGTGAAAGCACCCAAATTTCGATTTCAGAGTGTATCAAATGATTTCGTTGTGGGTGGTACCAATAGTGGGGAACCAAACGCACCGTTCAATCCCAAATGGGTAATAGCGTTTCGGAGCAAAACTGTTGCGGAAATAACTCATCGGAAAAGGCCGCGCAGAAGGAGTCCAATGGCGGAAACATCCAACTCTCCACAACGTCGACCATCACGAACGAGTCAACGGAGGAGTCAAAGCTGTCTTCGATGTTCGGAAGCTCCACTATCTCGCTCAGTTCGGATTCTTGGGAGGTTTCCGTTTCTGAGTCCGAGGTTTGTGTTACGGGGTCGAATTTAGACATGGAGGCGGCGGCGGTGGCGGCGGCTTGAATGTCGCGTGGGGAGCACGTGAGGGGGCGGGGGAGCAGGTCCGCGATCTCCGGGAAGTTGAGGATTGCGGATTGGCCCTTGATGGTGAGCGCCGCCACGTCATGGGCCCGCGCCGCCATTTCGGGGGTGGCGAAGGTTCCGAGCCAGATGCGGGACTTCTTGCGCGGTTCGCGGATTTCCGAGACCCATTTGCCCCAATTGCGCTTCCGTACGCCGTGGTACACCGGGTGCTTGCTGCAGTCTCTGGGCCTCTTGGCCCGGGCCTGAGCCTTTGAGCCCGAATGCGTGGACGGCGACGACGTAGAAGAGGTTGTTTCGGACGAGGTTGGTGTTTGTGTCATTGTTGAAACTCAAGAGTGGGAATGAATGTTTGGTTTGGCAAACATATACATATAGAGAGAGAAGTGTAAAGTCCAAGACTCTATCCAACGTATAGCATAGGGGCATGGTTGGAAGAAGATGAGTGAAGCAGAATGAGGACACACTATACATGGCGTAAGCCTTTCGTAGTGAATAACACGCTCTCTTACAGCGACCCTTGACCTACCAATTATATATTTCACACACTTCTTTAACCCTCCACCCAAAAATATCATACATCTATAACAATTTAAATTAAATTCTATTATTTTTTTTATTAACACTAATTACACAATCTTGTATTGTTTTTGTTTCCGACATAAGTGAATGGATTTGATGCTCTCTTTATTAATAACTAGCTTAGGTGTATCTTTTATTGGCGAGACTAATATGAAAGTACATTTATAACGTTTTACACGTATTTGGAGTGAAACTAGTGACTTCTTTTGCTCTTTTTATCTATCGTTTTTTGGCTGCTTTTTTTATTTATTTACCTTTATTAAGAGCAAACATGTGTTATTAGTGTGTGAAAGAGAAAATGTACGACAGTGTAATTAAACAGTAAAGTTTTTGGTACACTACATCATTGAAACCTAATGACAAAAAAATACTGACAATTTGTCGAAGCAGGAGCAAACTAACGTGTTGTAGATGGATATGTCTAAATAGGGTTTGGAGTTTCTTTTATCTGTCTAAAATAGACCAAGTTGATGTATGCAGAATTAACTGTTGACTAAAACTAATGTATAGTAGTAATTATGATATATTCAAGATTTCTGAACTAATGCTCATTACACCAATCGGAACATGGTCAGAAACGAAAAAGAATCACTCTACCAATTACCTGTTTTTTAAAATGAAAAAGTTTCGATACTTATCTCACTTCATTTATTACTAAACTCATTTAAGCAATAGAAAAAGACAGAGACAGAGACTATATATCGAGAAGCTGATTTCTGTGATTTAAAAATTATTAAGAAACTGTTTAATGGAATGGAATGGAGGTTGTTAGAAAAAAAATAAGAAATTTGGGTGTTGAATATTTAATTTGACAAGAAGTGGTTCACATAGGTGTAGATAATGGATTGGAGAAAGGAGACAATGCGGGTACAAAGAGGTCCCACATCGATATTGTAGCCTCAACGTTCACTACAACATCTGGCTAAGTCTCCTTAGTCCACATCTCAACTTTCTTTGTGCCCGTTGCCCTTGTGATCAAATTGTCTCTTCTTTTGTCCAACCCCCATTCTTCATTATTTGACTGATTTATCAAATAATAATTTTTTCATAAAAGATATAAGAAATTAATATCACTTTTAATATTTTAAAAAGTGAATTTTAAGGTATATAATAAATAATATTGAATGGTCACACAACAATATAATATCCAACCAACAATAAATCTTGCTCGAGCATACGTTAAATGACATTGATATTATCTGAAAAAATATATTTTAAACCTAAGTTAACCTCATAACATCATGCTCGTAATATTGTTTACACTCACTTATATATTATTAGAAGTGGGCCTAACTTCCCTTAGTCGATGTATACTCATCTCGTGCGTGAGACAAGAAATTAGTGGGTATTCATCTCGTGCATGGGACAAGAAATTAGTGGATAGTTCATTAGCGGTCTGATATTGGGTGGAACAGAATGTCTAAGAAAGTTCAAGAAAGTTTATTAGGATATGCTCTAACTTGACTCTGAAATCATGTTAGAAGTGAGTTTTAAGTCTAATTCAATCCCACAAAACCGGCTTGAAAGGTGAGGATTGCACCCACTTATACATTGTGAATTAACCTTATCTCTAGTCAACGTGAGACTTCTAACGTATATTGTAGATCTATTTCATCTTTAATTAGTATAGGATCTCCAATACAATAAGATGTCTTATACTAATAATTTTATGAGTTTTTATCCGCATTCAACTTTTTTATATCTAGTCAGTACCTGATATAGATTCAAACTTGAATTTTTAATACTATTCATCATACACCCTTTTAGTTCTACTATTTACTCGTTTCTCATTTTGCAAACGTTGGTGCATTAATTTAGGACAACGTCTTGAATGAAAATGAAGGAATTATTAGAATCATAACGTGAGAAAAGAGGAAGGAGCATATAACCACAGGGCACACACTAGGGTTTGTGTTTGTCTAATGCAGCATTAGTGTCTTAATCACCCTTTCTAATAAGAGAAGGAGAAACATCTCTACCATGCATGTCTGGCTTGTATAGTTACGCATTACCAATGCAAAAACCTAGCATTACGCTAACATTGCAATGCCCTACATGTTTAATTTTAGTGTGTAGCTCTTGCAAAAGATTAAAGTTTCATGGTCAATAATTTGGAGCTCATTAGATAAAAAAATCATTTGATGGTAAATATTTAAATATTAAAACCTGCAATTTCCACTTTGGTAATAAACTCGAGTGTTTAAGAAGGTCCAACGATGGATATAAACGGTAGTATATTCAAATAAAGTCAGCTCTGGTTTGAGTTAAAATGGAACATGAAAGTCTTATTTTGTTACTAATTGATTAATTAATGGGCTAATGATGACAATAATAATATTAAGTCAATATCGTGGTTCCATCATGATTCGAGTTTGTCTTGACATATATAGGATCATCATAATGTTAGGAATTCAAGTGTGAGTCTAAGTCCCACATTGACCAGAAATGAGAAAGTAGAGCACTATATAAGAATAAAGACCCATAAACCCATTGCCTTAAGGTTTTGGGTTGAGAGTGGTGTCAATGTCTTATGTGGTTGGGCTCAGGTCTCATTGGTGTGTTGTATCTCCCCAGTGAAACCCCCTCTGTAAACCTAACAAGTGGTATCAGAGCCGATGGTTAAAATCGGTTCAGACGAGTGCAGTAAGGTCCCTGTATCGAAAGTCTTCCTGGCAAA
>Ga0214545_1006350_pt1 | contig 20651 bp, 13 predicted proteins | sample CNSS4metaG_FD_160064 | JGI IMG/M metagenome (GOLD analysis project Ga0214545, IMG submission 160064) | Root nodule microbial communities from cowpea collected in UCLA plant growth center, Los Angeles, California, USA - CNSS4 | ecosystem: Host-associated > Plants > Roots > Nodule | place: USA...
TAATTTGAATATTTGTTTTTCTTTTATATTTTTTAAAAAATATTTTTAAATTTTATCAATTATGTTTCATTAATATTTGCAAATTTAATAATTATTTTAGTTCTCATGAAATTTTATTTGGTATTATTATATAAAATGTAAACAATTATAATTTATTTTAAAGTATTTGATATCGAAGAAACAATCATCATTCTAATATTGAATATTTGATAATATTATGTTTCCTTTATCATAATTTGTTTATTATTTTATAAAAATTAATTAAAATTAATATTGAAGTAGTAAGAAAATAGGTATGGGTATGGGTACGAGATTATACCCATTACCCAGTGGGGATGGAGATGGGTCAAAAGTTTAATACCCGTTGGGTTTGGGTATGGGAATGGGGATGGATTTTTTTTACGGGGATGGGTATGGGATAGCGAAACCCGTGCCCGCCTCGCCCCATTGCCATCCCTAGGCACCATTTAGATGTCGATGGGCACTCCATGGTAGGGTGTCGATGGCTTAGGATGTTGGGTGCCAAGTAACTATCGTTGAGCCTTAGACCTTTCCTTTGGGTTAGCATAGGTGCTAATAGCTTAATTTCTTGAATTAATAATGAAATAATTTTAGAATATGTGTTTACAATGACTAATTGTTGAGAAGAGAAATGTGATGCATGGATTATTGGAATAAATAATATTAAAATGATTTAGATTTCATATAAGTGATGACAAATGGTTTGATATGACTAATATTAAGAAAATAGTTTTCTATATGTATAAATAATTGCTTTATTCTACGATTTGAACTATATGATGTGTGAAATTATGTGGATTGATGAGAGCATAGTGAATTTTCGAGGAGGAAGTACTTCACTCATTCAAGTTTATATGATAAAAGTTTTGTTGAGATTGAAGTTATACACACACACACACACACACACACACACATATATATATATATATATATATATATATATATATATATATAGTTTATTATAATTGAACTATTGTTTGTTGTTGTGGTTTGTCCACTTGCTCTGATGGTATGTTATACGTGAGCAAATGGTGGTGTAGATGAGAGAGATGTGAGCAATGAAATTATTGACGATATATTATACAAAGTAGTTTATGTCGTTCTACTTAGACAAAGTAGTTATTTTTCAGGTATTTAATTTTTGTATTGTATAGATCATTCTAGTAGATGGAATTATGTGTGTACGTGCATATGTGTTATTGTACATTCTTAAGAATCTATTCTTTTAATATTAATTTTTATTTTTTTTCTTTTATTCTTAATTTAGTTTTTCTTTAATATTTGAACATATAATTTAATATAAAATCACCTCATTAAGGTCGATTATTTTTTTTTATTATAACGATATTAAAAATTCAAGAATACTTGACAATGCCAATGCCACTAATTCAAGTATGAATTGAAAGCTTTATCACAAATAAAAAAAAAATATATATATATATATATATATATATATATATATATATATATATATATATATATATATAATCCAAGTATATATATTTATAATCCAAGTATATATATATAATCCAAGTATAAGTGGAAAGTTTTACTAAAATAAAAAATAAACACTAAAAAAAGTTGATGATATTTAAATTGATGTCATATGAGAAAAATTCAGTATTACTAAGTTAAGAGTTGTTCCTACGGAAACAATAATAGAATATCAGGAAACAAAAATCATATCTTACTCTAATCACTGACTTCTTGGACTGATTACTCCTTGGTTTGGATGTGTATTTTTCTAATGTTGGCGGTTTGGACCCTTGAGGGGTTACCTGCAGAAAGGACTCCGACGATCAAGTCAGCAAAGGCTCTCAAAAGTCAAATCACATATTAGTGAATTAATGAAAGCGTACCTTTAATTATTACGGTCCACATTATAGAGCCATTAATTATGTTTTTCCTTTTTCATGGATTGGGCCCATCTTTATTGCATTGGGCTAATGTTCAGGCTCTGAATGGGTCAAGGCCTGGCCCAAGTCTCATACTTGTGATCTGACAATAGAAGCCCTGTTGTAATTTCCTAAGTTTAAGGTTGGCAGTTTTTACTTATGCATTATTCTTTGGAGTAGGTAGCCTTAGCCGTTATATGTGTTATTGTCTTGTTCAGTTAACTAATCATTTATTCTTTTTTATGATAGGACTAGTCGTGGGCGGTTCAGACCGGGTAGTTAACCATGTTGATCCTGACCGCCTAGGTATAGTACAAGAGCATATAAAACCCACTTATTTTTCTGCACTAAAAGTTTAAGGGCCTAGCCCATCTATTGGGCCTAAGGGCCAGCCCACAGGGTGCCCCAATCCCTTTCCCAGACATAAACCTCTCATTCTGCCTCATTTCGCAAGACAACCCCTTCTCCTCACACACTCTTCCCTCTTTTCATATCTCTGCTAGGGTTTGGCCCCATTCTTTGTCAAGCTAGCTCAACACCATCTCTATTCCAAGTAAGTTGGTTCTCAACTCATACTTTCCATTCTCTAGCTTGCTTTTCGTGGTTCCAACCAGGGTTCTTTTAGTGACCTCGTTTTGGGTTCTAGTGCTAGTATTTTCAGCTCTCAAAGCTGTTCCGGAGCTGTGGTGCTCATTGTCGGTGTTTACCATTGTTTGCTAGCATATGTCTAGGTAAGGGAAGCTAAGGTTCTACTATTTTCAAGTTGTTTGATGTTTCTATACTGTTTTATCTGTTATTGGAATATTGGGTATTCTTGAATGCTTGTATGGTGATGATTGACGGTATGGAAAATGCTCTGGTGTGATTCTGGTCGCGGCGGCATGTGTGAGAGCAAGTGAGTTCTACTAGACTCGCATAGGCGAGGGGGTGGTCACTCAAAACGAAAGCTCTCGCTTAAGCGAGGAGCTCTCGCCTGAGCGAGAACAACAACATCTCACCCTCTCTTTATTTTAAGGGCTCGCCTAGGCGAAGGCCACTCGCTTGAGCGAGAGTATCTCGCTTGAGCGAGCTGGGCTAACTTGAGCGAGACCTCGACATGCCCTTTGTTCGCAGTCTCGCCCAGGCAAGGGTTGGTGGCTTGAGCGAGGGATCTCTCTCGCCTGAGCGAGAGTCCTTTAGCCTGAGCGAGAACTGGGCAGGACGTGTTTCAGTGTGGTTTCTTCTGTGTTTGATTATTGGTCACATGATTGATTGGATTACCCTATTTGAAATATAAAGTATGTGAATATGCATGAAATATCTGATTGTATGGGTTGGAATTGATGAGTTTGGTATGAGCTTGGTATGAAATATTTGGATGGTTGGATATATATTGGCATGAAATTGGTATGCATGGGAACTCTATGATTGGTTGGTAAAACATGGACAAGGTATGGGTAGGACGTAATCACATGACTCTTATAGTGGGAGCTCATGGTGGTGTCTCATCTAATCGACATAATCCCATGGACCCTCCTAGGGGGAGTTTATGGTGGTGTCTCATCTAATGGACGTAATTCCATGAACCTCGTGGTGAGAGTTCATGGTGGTGTCTCATCTAATGGACGTAATTCCATGAACCTTGTGGTGAGAGTTCATGGTGGTGGCTCATGTAAGGACGTAATTCCCTGACCCTCTTCGTGAGAGCTCATGGTGGTGCCTCATGGTCAGGACGTAATTCCACAAAGGTTTCCTGGTGGTGCCTCACGGCTAGGACGTAATTCCACAAAGGTTTCATGGTGGTGCCTCATGGTTAGGACGTAATTTCACGAAGGTTTCGTGGTGGTGCCTCATGGTTATGACGTAATTCCATGACCCTCTTGGGAAGGTTTCGTGGTGGTGTCTCATTATATGTATCCGGATAGTCGAGTCTTAAAATCTTAAATTGTTTGCTATCACATGTTTGGATGTTTGGTATGAAATATTGACTTTGAATTGCATGTTTAACTGTATGATAAAAGAATCTTTTTACTCTAGCTTACCTTCTTGTTTGCTTATGTGTCTCGTGTGTGGTTCTCTCCTTTTGTGATGATCATCAATTTATTGATGTGAGCAGATGTGGGAAATCCTGGTGATCGTAGTGGCCACGGGGATGCTGCAGCTTAGTGGGACGTGGCTTAGTGTTGGGCCGTTGTCGAGTCCACATTGAGAGTTATTATTACATTGTAATCTCTTGCTCATGAGCAAGCTTTTGGTCATCTGTTGATACACTTGTATTTTGGTTCCTCGCATTGTGTAGTGCTTCGTTTTTTTGTTCTTCTGGTATATTAGGGTGATTGTATTATCCTTTATACTTTAAGTCTCATAACCTTGAATATTATAATATATACAATGTTTTTATTTGAATAGATTTATCTATTAAAATGGAACGTTACATAACAAATCATAAATAAGAGATCAAGATATTATTTCCAATAAAAAAAATTTAAGATAATAAATTTATGAGTTTTTTTTTTTCGATTAATTTGACACTCAAACTTAAAATTCTAATCATTCCATACAAGTTTCTTCCATATAGTACTTTTCATTGTCATACTTTCTATTAGATAATTTTTTTATTGAAAGTCTTCTTTATTTCATAAATTTATAAATTTATGAGTAATTATGAGTACTAAAAATTATGATGTCTTATATGCATTTAGATGTTCATTTTGCACTTTGAATCCTAAGAAATATAAAGTATTTATTGTACTAAATATTAAATTTAATATCTTTGCATACTTCAGAAAATATAGGTTCATGACAAAGACATTTGATCAATAAGAAAATTATATTTTATAAAACAATAAGTTACCGTTGAGGAAGTAGTCAAACTTCGTTCTTAAAGGTAAGAGTTTTTATTTTATATCATGCATCGTTAATTATTATTTAATATTTTAAAAAACGAAATGATTGATTATGTATAATTTTTTTACCGTAGTTGATTTTTTATATGCTAGTTATCATCTCAAATTTAAATGACTTGTTTTTTAATTTTAAAACTTCATCTAAAAAAATAAACTACATATGAAATGTACAAGAATCCTACTTTTATTACTAATTTTTAAGAATCAATATTCATCTTAACATATTTTACCACGCAAACTCTAGGCGATGTTTTATTTAGTGACATTCACAAAAGAATCGTTTGCCTGAAATTATATTTTAAATATATATTCTTTTAAACTACATTCAGCGAAATTCTGATTCATTTGCATACTGCTACTTTTAAAACATTCATAATTTACAAATAGAATATGTTTTCATTTTAAAGGAATAAGTTTCCCTATTCACATGACGAAAGAGAAAAATTGCAACGAAAGAAACCTATATATTTTACACAACCTTAATACATAAATTTCAAAATTATTTATATTTTTATTTCAATAAACATGTTATATTTATCGTCTACTTTTAGTTGTATCAACCTTATAATTGATAACGTAATAAAAAAAAAATAGAAACACACACACACATTTATTTTGAAAATAAGCATTGACCGCCCATAATAATTTTAGAACATGATAGATATAAGAAGACCGATTTTATTTTCTCTTCTCATGCAACCAAATGTTTACTAAACTATACATAAACGAAGAAACTATTTGGGAGGGAACACCTTCTAGGTAAGTGCAGTTTAGCGTCAAAGTTACTTAATTTTGATTTGTTCAATTCAATGTAAATCTGGTTGCATGTAATTTCAATTTCAACATTCAAAGTGCATGCTGAGTCAACCCAAACATAAACCAGTTTAACAGAGACACGTATCACACAGGTCAATGCAGAAACCCTATATATATATATTATAACTGCATGTGATTCTGCTACCTCCACAACATTCATATCACAATCCCTCATTTCTCTACCAATCAGTTGTCTGTTTCACAAGACACCAAAAACAGGATTTAATTTGTGAGAAGCGTATACAAAGATAACATGTCTTTGTGTTACAATTGCAGAAGGATCCTCTGCATGGTTCTGCTTCTGATATTGGTCTTTTTTGTTGTGTCTCCTCAATTTGGTGAATCCTGCAGGCCATTACAGAACCAACAACTGCTGCTCAAGCTTCCACGAGGTTCTCCTGTTGTATCAAGTCCTGATCCTGTTCATACGTGAAATATTCATCCACACATAGTTAACTAATTTGGATTGTTGTCGAAATTCTATAATTCTAAAATTAACTCATTCTTACAAGCAGTTAATGAGTACATAAACTCTTATTTGACTTTTCTTTTTGGTTGGGTTTTTACTCAGAAAAGTGATCGGGGTAACTATACCAACTTTGTTGATACTTATATATTGTAATGATAAGAGAGAAATTGCAATTTGTAATATTGAAATAAATCTTATGAATACACTAATGTTAATTATTTACTTGCATCACTCTTGTGTTACTGTTAGTAAAGGAATGGTATATAAGTTGGTATTCTTTGTATGAGGTTCTTAAATTTAACTTAAATGTTAGACAGAAATTATTAAAGCATGTTGATTTGGTGAAATCTTAAAATTAAAAATTTTATCTTGTACGATATCATGGATCTTAAAAAACAAAACAAAAAATATTTTAATGATTAAATAAATCATTTAAAATGTAAAAAATTAAAGTGCAAAATAAACTATAAATTATATAGGATTTACAAGATTTCAACAAAGTAAATATAAAAATGTAATATGAGTTTATTAAAATGATAAGGTATGATGGGACTCATAAATAAATCAAATTTCTTGTAAATTTATTTTAAGGTTATTGATTTGTAGATCCTTTTACGTGCATAAAAAATATATTTGAATATTATTCTTTTTGTACTTTATATTAGGAAGAAAATGTTGGATTTGATCTATATATCAATTAGTCAGAATTTAGTTGAATAATTTTATGTTTTCAACTCTCAAACACAATAGGTCTCTGTTGACTCTTTTCTTTATTGAAATTTGAATAAAATTTGATATGTTGTAATTTAAGTTATAAATTTTTATACATTAGTTTCAATTATCAAGTATAGTTAAATAATTTAATATATGAAAATAGAAATATTTTTAATTTACTTAATTAAAATAATTGTTAATTATTTAAAAACTTCAAAAGTATTTACATAATTAAATATATCTTTTTAAAAAAATTAAAAATAATTTTTTTTAAATATTGACGGATTAGTCTGCCAAACTTGTTCCGTAACGCGTTGATTATCCAATTTCGACCTTGTTTTTATGGCAAAAAAAGGATGCGTTGGTCATTTCTTTCATCTTAATTTTTGAATAATTGTAATTTTTTAATTTGTGATCCTTAATTTTCATTTTTTTAATTTTTATGTGATTGTAGTTTCGGATTTTAAAAAGAGTTAATACTTTTTATTCATGTTTGAATTTTGCATACGTTTTGTTTAATTTATTTTAATGCAATTAAATTTCAAACTTAACATCTTGATTTAGATATCTTTAAAAAAAGGCAATTAGTTAAATATAAAAATAATATATATACAATGGCAGATCTTCACCAAAATTTTTGGAGAGCTAAAATAATATATTCAAAAATTATAAATTTAATATTACTGTGACTAGTCCAATAAAAATGAATACATAATCTATTATATCGTTTTTTTATATTTTTGAACTCATGGTAATTGAATCATAATTAAAGTTTTCAGTTAACTTTTTTTCTACCTAAATAGGTATATTCATCTTCCATTATATTAATGTGCATTTGATTCAAAAAGTTTTCACAAGTTTTCATTTCATTGTTATGCAATGAGCAACCATATTATCATATTTTCATCTTCATCAGTAGTTTCTCTATCAATTTTAAAAAAATAAATTTATTCTTTTATTTTTCATCAATATACCTATTTAAAAAATAAGTTTAAGACTAAAAAATAATTTATCATAATATAATCAAAAGTTGAGAGACATAATTACTAAGAAAATTATGATAATCAAGATACAATTAAAAATCGACTATGAAAAATCACATAGTACATTGTTTCTTCTTCTATATTAATAAAAAAATGAACATACAAAAAGGTCATGAGATAAAAAAAATGTTAAATGTTAAACAAATAGTTCACTATCAAGTGAGACAAGAGAAAGTTACTTTTTATTTATTTATATTTTTTCATTTATTTAATAATGGAAGAGAAGATAGGAAAAATAATGACATAAATGATGAGTTTTTGTCTAACCTTTTTTTAGGAACAAAAGAAAATAAATAAGCATGAAAGAAGAATACAACATATGAGAAATTCAAAAGACAATGGGAGAGAAAATAAAAAATATCTTAAAAATTTTATTTCTTTATATATTTGATTTTATATTTTATTATTTATTATTATACTTTATAAAATAAATAAACACTTAATTTAAATTTTATTAATTTTTAATATAATATTATTATTTAATTTAAAAAGATCCATAATATTTAAAAAATAAAAAATTATATAATTTAAAAAAAAATAAAATATAAAATAATGTAAAAAAATAAAAAAATTTGGGAGAGGGGGTTGTGGCCCCACCTGCCCTTTCTAACCTTTGTCAATATATATATATATATATATATATATATATATATATATATATATATATATATATATATATATATATATATATGGACGATTTATATTTTGTGCAAAGTCTCCAAAAAGGGCTTGAAAGGTCTACAATCTTCACTTCAGGGGTATCTCGTCCTCCGTTACCAAATTGGAGTTGGGGAGGTGCTTGCAAAAGATACTCTGATGCCAAAGTTAGTCCAAGATATGGGGTCAAATGTCAGAGTAAAAAGATCAACATATATTTCGTAAAATGTGTCTTTTATACTAGGGTTTGTGGGCCTTACTTGGTTGGGCCTTAACTTAAATGGCTTAATTACCTGTTAATCATGTTAAATCATGCAATTTTGCGTTAATCTTGTTTTAGAGTAATCATACTGAATTGACTTTGTCAACCAAGTCGAGTACTTGTCATCCTATAGGGCCGGCATGTGTTCGGCTAGGTCGTCTGCGAGGTGGTTCCTTCAGGTAAGTAATCTTCACTAGTCCTCCTAGGACTGTGTGCTCTAAGGGACAAGGATGGGTAGTCTATCAGCCCCTAGTCTTGACATGTTTACATGTTAAAGACTGCAAGGTGACTGTGCAGGTTCCTAGATAATAACTTTGCAGCTTGTTGTGGCTGGCATGTGTTTGGTTGTGCACCCTAGGGAACGAGGACGAGTAGTCCATCAATGACTCCTCAGGGTTGTTCACCATAGGGGACAAGGATGGGTGGTCCATCAACGTCCAAGTCTTGACATGTCTACATGTTAAAGAAGGTGGTTGTGCAAGTTCCTGAATACTAACTTTGCGGCTCATCGTGGTTGGTGCATGCTTTTTGCAAAGAAAATTTGTGTTCTTTGGTCGTATGGCCTTACAGGTATAGTAGCCCCCCCAAACTTGAGAAGCGTAAGTGACGAAGAGGTTTGATTGGGTCTGGAAGTTGTAGAGACTGATTGATGTGACATGATTAGGTGGTTGTCAGAGTTTCTTTGGAATCAAGGTGACGTTTGATTTCGAGAGTCGTGGTTGTTGGATGTTTTTGCTGAAGGTTTGTGATTGATGGTGTAAAATCCCTGTCAGACATTACTAATTTAAATAATTAGAATAGGAAAAAGTACGAAATCACATTTATAATAATTCCTTTTCCCAAAACGCGGGAAAATTTACAATATTTATTATACCAAAATAAATCAAAATCTACAAACTATGATTGTCGATTACAAAAATCGAGTCTGGTAAGATAAATGATAACAAAACGTTTAAAATCCATAAAACAAGAAAACATCATAAAGGTTTTTCCCCAAGCTAGTCCCTTTCTAAATCTATGCTTCATCAACACCACTTCTAACATCATCTGCTCCGTGTAACGCATTACATGATCATCGCCAAACACAAGCAGATAGGGTGAGCTCAACATAATAAAATTGCACTACACAATATAATAAACAACCATACAATATTCCAACAGTTCTAATATTCCCAAGTCTCATCACATAGTATACTATTCTTTCACAACCAACCAATTTTCTTTCTTACGTCCCAACGCCTTTTGGGAAGAACAAGCAACAACCCTTACCTGTTCACCAAAACTCGATAAGAGCATTACTTTCCTTATGACTTAAAAACAACCACCCTTGCCTGCTCACCAAAACCTAGCAAGAGCACAATCCTTACTTGTTCACCAAAACCCGGTAAGAGCGTTGCTTTTCCTAAGACTCACAAGCCATAATCCTTAACCCTCGACCTCTGGACGCCTCTTGATTCTACACCCTTTAATGATTACATTGATTGATCTTTGCTGTCACGAGTGTCTACTCGTCCCTTCGACTACAAGCCACCACCTAATAGTCCACACGCGAGAATAAATTTTTCACGGCCACAATCCGTAACACCAACTGGAGTTTCCCAATACGAACCGCAATTTGTATTTGTCCCAAGACTACCAAACTCATCAGATAACATCGAAGAGGGCAATCTTTCGGAACCCATACGTATGAGCCACGATCTCGCACACTTCATTGGACTTCCAAAACCACCAGGCTACAACCTCAAGTGGCCACGTGTTACCCCAATACAAGTTGTAGTCGTAATTGGACCCCTAACAAAGCATCGCATCAAGACCTCCATCCAAAGTTGTGTAGAATCCATTGCGTAATCCGTCACTACATCCAAAACCGCCTAGCACAACATCCACATCGCTAGGTTAACTCGAGTTCAAGACCACCTAGCAGAACATTTGGCGCCGCCAGGCGCCAACCCACTGGATTTTGGTCCAAGCCTAGTTCTACAACACACCGCTGATAAGTGCGTATTTTTTCCCTCATTCAGTGTTTAATTTTGGGTATTTAATTGAATTTGTGTGCTTAAAGAGTGATTTAATTGACAATTCTGATAATTAAGTTGTTTGAGTTTGCATGATAAAAATGTCTTAAAAAGTGATTTTTAGCTGCATAAATTATTTTTGGATATTTTAACGTTTGTTGATGCAGCTGAAGTTAAGTTTTAAACTCATTTAAAGGTGGGAAAATAAATTGATTGAAGTTACAAAACACCTTTGAATAAGGCTAAAATCAGCAAGTTCTGGAAAAATCACTTTTGCACCCTATACATTACTTATACACTTCCCTATTTTCAAATGGACTACATAAAAGTTACTTTTACACCCCTAGTTTCTACTAAGTTACACCCCTTTTGTCACTTAAACTCAATTCACTTAGATGTTGCCATGTGGCAATCCTCAAATTTCAAATATGTCCAACCAAGCTCGACGTCGGCATCATCTTTAACCCTAGCTTCTTTTCCTTGAGACCCTAGCCTCCATCAAGCTCGACGTCGACAGCCACTACTCTATCACCACCTTCACGCCGGCAGCACCTGCACCAGTTCCGACCACACCGCAAATGTCAACGCATTATTCATCATAGAGCAGTCGCGCCTTCCACCATCAACGCAGATCTGCATTACATGGAAGCTAAGAATAATGCAGCAGCCACCTTGGTTCTTGCACCTCGTTGTTGCTGAGAAGACGCCACCCTCCATGGCATCAACTACACTAGCAACGCAGTCTATTACTGCGGCTCACAACTGCAACCACCAAGTAGTAGAATCACATTCCACCGCATTGCCTGCATCAATTCAGGAAGCCATGGCAGCACCATAGACCTTGCGGCTGCCACCACAGTTTCTCCACCACCGCGACCACGCATACCTTCGTCGGGGCAGCAAATCATCAAACCTTCATCTACGCAACTCACGAACCTGCGTGATGCACCTGGGTATGATGAATGACGCAAACCACCATTATAGCAGCTTGCCATGAACGAACCTCCACAAATTAGTTCACGTCAGAACAGCGAAACAACGTAGCCACTACTGCGAGCTTCCAACAACGAACCAGATTTGAACTTGCACTCATGAGTCAGCGACACGTTCACGGTCCACCAGAACAGCAACAACGTCATTTCCATGGCAGCAGCCTCATTCCTCCATTGCACTTGCAGAAACCCTAGTTTGGAGAGAGAGTACTCTGCCACGTGTCAGTCTGCTATTGTATAGTCAAACTGGTCAAACAGTCAACTCTGGTCAAATGTTCAAATCTGATCAAAGACTGGTAAAAAAAGAGGGGTTTAAGTACAAATATTCATCTTTTTAGATTTCCCAGCAAATTTGGACTATAGGATTGAAAATGACTTATTGAGAAAATTAATGCAAATATTATTTGATGATAATTTATCAGATTTTTTAAATAATTTATTTATTTAATTATATCATAAATTATTAATGAACTATATTTGTCAAATATTTTTAAAATTGACTATCTTTCCAACTATTTTTGAATATTTATCTTTATCTTTATTTAAAAGATATTTGAGAGGTTTTAGCAACCGAAAAGCCCAATTCAAGTCTTATATAAAGAGACCAAGGGAGAAGTAGAAAAAAGAAGCTCAGGACTTTAAAGTTTAGGAACCCTTGGGGGAGCCTAATTTCGTTTCCTTTTTCTCTCTATTCTTCTTCTATTTTTATTTTGCATTCATGGAGTTCTAAGTTTCTTGGGTTGATTCCGTTGTAATTTCTTAATTGGATTTTGAGGTTAGATCAATTAATTTGTTTGTTCTTTTGATTCTTGTTGAGATTTATTTTAATCTATGTCTTTTGGTTCTTAATTTAGTAAAAGTAATGATTTTTACATTGTAGCAAGTTAGCACAGTGTTAAATCTACATAACATAATCATATAAGTCCAAGGGTTTTTAAATTTGAGTTGAGAAGTTACTTTGATTAATTTTATAAAATTTCATATGATTCAATGAATTTTTGCTAATAATTGAGAAATTACTTTGATTAGAGGTGAAAATTTATATTAGAATTAATCAAGAAGTTACTTTGGTTAATTAGCTTTTTACTAGATATAAGAGGTAAAATAATGGACATGATTAGGATTAGTAATATTTAATTGAGAAGTTACTTTGGTTAAATTTATGATTAATCTACAAAGTTCTTGCTTTTGATTGAGAAGTTACTTTGGTTAAAAGTAAGAACACCAACAAATTAATTGAGAAGTTACATTGATTAATTTGAAATCTTAAACAAGAAATCAATAACAACAATATTTAGAAAACCAATGATGAATCCTATTTTGAAAAAGCAGTGTAATAGACCTATTTTTCTTTATCATTGTTTTTTTTATCTTTTTCAAATTTTATTTCTTTATTCCTTGTTTCATTTGATTAACTCTTTTGTATAGTTTTTATAAGAACTAATTTGTTAAAAATCAATTTCGTGTTCGTTGGGAGACGACTTAGGGTTACTTTACCCTTTTCTATTTTCTTGATTACTATCTTAGCAATAACGAAGTTGCTATAGTTTAGTAGTATTAATTTGATCGCAACAACGACAGCTTTATCAACCGCCTGGCAGGACCACTTCTGTCACCAAGTGCCAACTCTCGGGTTTTACTCTAGAGTTCACTTTGTGGCCTATCTCCTGTCGTTCCATCAGACGTCACACTAGTAACTAGTAATTTACTAGTATTTATCACTCTAGAATAGGTTCCAATGAACCTATTTACACAAGACACTCAGTTCACGCAAAACATGCATCCATGACAAGTAAATACACTTTCATTTCATATCATTAAGTTGCTCTCAACTACACAATATCACATGGTCATACATCAAACACAACCAACAATATTCTTGCTTTTATACATCCCCGAGAATCAAAATAAATATACATAAAACCATCAAAATAAAGTGTTATACCCAACACACAATCCTGGACAACCAAACAATATACAAACCATTGTTCCAAAATATTGCAGGGCAATAAAATAGTAATAATGATAATAATAAGAAAAACAACAACAATAACAATAATGATAATAATAATAATAAAAATAATAAACCGAACCAATAAAAATAAAAATAATAATAATGAAAATAATAATAAAATAAAAAGAAACAATAATACTATTAAGATAAAATAATAATAATAATAAAATAAAGAAATAATAACAAATAATAATGATAATAAAATCATAAATAAAATAAAACAATGATAACAATAACAATAATAATAAAATAACAGTAAAATAAAATAAAATAAAATAGTATTAATATTAATATTAATAAAGATAAATATAAAATGAAATGAAAATAATCATAATAATAATAATAATAATAAAATTAAAATTATAAAAATAAAAATAGTAATATAAATAATAATAATTATTATTATTATATAAAAAATAATAATAATATAAATAATAATATTAATTATAATAATAATAAAACAAATTTTAAAAATAAAAAAATAATTATAAAATAAAATGAAACACTAATAATAAAATAATAATATTAATAAAATAAAATAATAATAATGATAAAATAAAGCAATAATAATAAAACAACAATAATGATAAAATTATCAATAAAACAAAAAAATAATAATAACAATAATAATAATAAAAATAATAGTAAAATTAAATTAAATAATAATACTAATAAAAATAATTATAATTATAACATAAAATAAAATGAAATTAATAATAATAATAATAATAATTAAAATAATAATAATAATAGTAATAACAATAATAATAATAAATAAATAATAAATAATAATAATATTAATAATAAAATAAAATAAAAAATAATAATAAAATAGTAATAAAACAATAATAATAAAATAAATCAATAATAATGAAACAATAACGATAACAATAAAGTCATCGATGATAATAATAAAAATAATAATAATATAAATAATCATAATAATAATAAATAATAATCATAATAAAATCATAAATAAAATAAAATAATGATAATAATAATAATAATAAAATAACAGTAAAAAACTAAATAAATAAAATAATAATATTAATAAAGATAATTATAAAATTAAATGAAATGAAAATAAAATTATAAAAATAAAAATAATAAAATAAATAATAATATAAAATATAATAATAATAATAAAACAAATTTTAAAAATAAAAAAAATAATTATAAAATAAAATGAAACACTAATAATAAAATAATAATATTAATAAAATAAAATAATAATAATGATAAAATAAAGCAATAATAATAAAACAACAATAATGATAAAATTATTAATAAAATAAAATAATAATAATAATAATAAAAAAAAAACAATAGTAAAATTAAATTAAATAATAATACTAATAAAAATAATTATAATTATAAAATAAAATGAAATGAAATTAATAATAACAATAATAATAATAATAATCAAAATAATAATAATAATAATAATAATAATGATAAATAAATAAATAAATAAATAATAAATAATATTAATATTAATAATATTAATAATAATAATAATAAAACGAAATTATAATAAATAATAATAATATTGATAATAAAATAAAATAAATAATAATAATAATAATAAAATAGTAATAAAATAATAATAATAAAATAAATCAATAATAATGAAACAATAACGATAACAATAAAGTCATCGATGATAATAATAAAAGTAATAATAATACAAATAATCATAATAATAATAAATAATAATGATGATAAAATTAGAAATAAAATAAAATAACGATAATAATAATAATAATAAAATAACAGTAAAAAACTAAATAAATAAAATAATAATATTAATAAAGATAATTATAAAATTAAATGAAATGAAAATAAAATTATAAAATTAAAATTATAAAAATAAAAATAGTAATATAAATAATAATATTAATTATAATAATAATAAAACAAATTTTAAAAATAAAAATAATAGTAAAATGAAATGAAACAATAATAATAAAATAATAATAATAATAAAATAAAATAATAATAATAATAATAAAACAACAATAATGATAAAATTATCAATAAAACAAAACAATAATAATAATAACGACAATAATAAAAACTAACGATCCAATTGAAGCTATTGTGTTAAGCACATATCCTCATTTATTGGACAACTACAGAAATGATGATTTCCTGCAGAGCAGAGCTATACTAGCCAGTAGAATAGAAATAGTAGAAGAAATCAACAAATACATATTATCTTTCATTCCAGGTAATTATTAGGATATTGTTAGTCGCATATGTTACATATTGAATTTGAATTATATATGCAGTAACTAATACAATGACTATTTTGCAGGAGAAGAACAAGAATACCTAAGTGCAGATACAATTGATAAGACAGATAATCCAATAAACGATGAATATGATGTTATTACTCCAGAATTCTTCAATTCATTAACTACATCAGGCTTACCAAGTCATCAAATAACCTTCAAAATCGGAGCTCCTATAATGTTGCTAAGAAACTTGGATCAATCAGAGGGGTTGTGCAACGGAAGTAGATTAATTATTAAAAGGTTGCAAAAACATGTAATAGTAGCAAGGATTCTAAGTGGAAACAGAAAGGGTAACGAAGTTTACATTCCACGTATGTCTATGTCTCCATCTCAATCTCCTTGGCCATTTAAACTAATCAGAAGGCAATTTCCAATAATATTATCTTATGCAATGACAATTAACAAATCACAGGGGCAATCTTTGTGTTCGGTTGGATTATATTTGTCAAAACTAGTCTTTAGCCATGGTCAATTATATGTCGCAGTTTCTAGGGTTCAGAGCAAATCGGGATTAAAAATTTTAATCCATGATTCTGACAAAAAACCATTGTCTTCAACGACAAATGTTGTATTTAAGGAAGTCTTTCAAAATGTATAGACAATTCAGAGCATATTAACTTCATTTTGATAAGTGTGTGGGTTTTGTATTTTGTGTAGACAGAGCAGATATGAGAACTAATGTGAAATTCCATGTCCATTATCTAATGACTTTGAAGTTATACAGTTTCATATACAAAAAAAAAGGATGATACCTGATAAAAGGAACAACTTCAGCATTGTATGAATTGTTGCATGAGCTAATTGCCTCAGAAATGGATGACATAGTAATTCCAACTAAAAACTGTGTCCTCATTTATTACGAGACCAACCATCGTAGACACGTAGTCATATTCAATAAAGTATGCATTTATGTATTGAACTCTTTTTCTTTTTACACCACCGCCTCCTCCATTTAATGATTTCTTTCACCATCACAGTAATAAATTCAAATTAAACATAACCATATACACGAATTAATGAGCGTGAAACATATTTACCTTGCAGAAACCCTGTATTTCTTTTTTCACATTTTATCAACTATTAAAATATAGGTTATTAAGTATTGTTCCATTTTGTTTTCTAAATCCATTTAATCACTCCAATTCATCCTATTTATTGGAAACTAATTTACTCTTCAATATGGAACATTTATTGTTTCAACAAGACGTGATCGAAAATGAAGGTTTACCATTATGTAAACTGATTCCATTAGTCGTTAGCTGAATTAACAAAATTGTTTAATATAGAAACCCATACTTCATCCATTTAAATAAAACGTTGGCATACATACCAAAATACAAGTGCCAACCAAAAAAATATGTCCTTGTGCGTAAAGAGCACCAAAATATTACCACAGCATACATAAATTAAACATTCCAGCAACACCCTAAATTTTCTGAACTACGATTAAATTGTCTTCATTTTTCATAACTTCTAACTTTATCCTATCACCAGCGCATAACTTATTTTCCATGACAAATCTCCTCCATCCACACCCTAGATAGCATTTAGTGCGCGCCCTCTGAGCCCATCTAATTGAACACTGCTAGTACATTCCATTACCATTTGATAATAGGCATTCCTTCTTAGATGTCGAAAATGCATTGGCAACGAAAGAAGCATTCAGATACTGAAATAGGAATTAAAAAGATTATAAGTAACTGCAAAGTTTAATAGAAGATGAAATAACTTTACTGTAATAAATAAAACTAAGTCATACCAGCGACGATGCACCAACATCATAAGCAGTCAAACATTTTATTAAGCAATTGCCACTTTCTTCTTCTGCAACATCTTCAAGATTATTTGCAGTACCAGAACCAGATGCTGCATTTGTAGTATAGGCAATCTCGATTCCTTCCACTGAAAATAACTTATACAAGAAAACATTGAGTGATACATAACTCATATGCAAGTAGACTTCATCCTTCAGATTATAGTATTTGAACATTTTCCGAATCGGACCACGAAAAATCGTTGTTGCATTTGGGATCACATGAAACTTAAACTTGAAAGTTTTAGAATTTGGATCAACAAACTCCATCTCCTAGTCAAAAACTGTTTTCTTCTCCCAGAATAAGTGGAAATAAGGATCCAAGCTAATTGTAGACTGCATTCCGAAAATCATACAATATTAGACTAAAATATGAAATACTTATTTTTACACAAAACAAGAATGATAAATGCTACAGATTTACCTCTTTGGGAGTTAACAGAATCCTGAAAGAAGACAAGAACCTAGACCACACCAAATCTTCTTCTGCAATGTAACTATCAGCCAGACCTCGGTATTCTATTTCAGTCCATTGTAGGTTGAAAATCCTCAGACGAAAATATTTATCACCACAAAATACAGTACAGACATAATGCAAGTCTCTCAGATCATAAAATTCTTCGAAATAAGGTGGTATTCGAAAAATTCCCTTTCTTATCAGATCTTCCTCAAACTCTAAGTTCATAACATTGCCCATTGGGTCAGTAAAATAATTGGTCCCAAGAGTCAGTTTGTTTCCCCATTCCAGCATAAAACCATCTTCAAAATCCCCAAACCCCTGCAACGTAATATATGCCAGGAAACGACAATATAAGACATGCATGTAAGACAAATTAACAAATAATGCATCAATAATATTTCAAACATCAATACAAACAAAATACAAGTTCCGATTACAAAATAAAAGCACGCGAAAAAGCTATATAACTATAGTATCGCAAAATCAACTGCAAAAGTAAAATACTACTTACATCACCCGGATACAGCAAGCAAATGGAGTTTTGGAACAAATTTTTGAAGTTGTATTTACCCGAAAAAGACATCTTCTCCCACACCCACACAGCGAACCAGAGAAGCCAAGAACTGTCACTGAACTCAGAATGAAAGGAAACGAAAAGTCTAATGTTGTTCCTTCAAAAAACTGAATAAAATATACGGTTTCGGAAACATCTGATATAATTAATCACCTCCTTAAATTAGCATTATATTATTTAAAACGAAAACAAAAAACTTTTATTTATTTTTAATACTGATTAATGCAAAAGTATGATATGATGTTGAAATTTATCATCCATAATTATATTAGGTTCCTTAATATAATTTTAAAAAATATGCAAAATGCAAAATATATAATAAGTTGAAATACACGCATTAGTAATATTTACTTTCATTATACTTTACTAATTATTATTATTTATTTTTATTATTTAAAGATTACTACTTATTCGTTTTATAACAGAATTATTATTTTCTATGTCTAAATATTACTGATCTAAAATAACACTTTTAAAAAAATTACAATTTTTCATACTATTTATCATTTAATGTTGTCTGTTATCTTAGAATCCAAATATATATAGGAATTAAAATATCTAAATCCCTATATAACCAAATTTAAACTAAATATTTTAAAACATAACTACGAAACTTAAATTCACTTTGATGTATATACTTCTCATATATTTCTTTTGTCAACTATAATATTCTGTAACAATATTTATGGAAAAAAAAATACCCATCTACTTAAAAATTAATATTTTATTCTATCAAAAATACAACATTAAAAGAAGAAAAAAAACAGAAAACACCACCCGTGCGTACGCACGGGTATAGCACTAGTTTTTATTGAAAAGAACCATGAGTGTGACGGTGAAAGAGGTTATTATTATTATTATTATTATCATTATTATTATTATTATTATTATTATTATTATTATTATAAATTGCGAAGATCTCGGTGATTAAAATATTTAAAGACAGAAACTAGGTCACTTATATACAGTCTAAAAGTGAGAGCAAGAGTTGGATCCATTCATATAATGCAGGCAAAGGTACCATTTGCTTAGAACAAGAAAAAGAATCAAATTTATTATGAGAAGTAATTTAATATCAATCTGAGAATAGAATGTTTGGGAAAATAGAACAATCTTCAAATCCATGTGACGAGTTTGAAAAGAACAAAAATCTGAACAAAAGAATCTGTGAGGGAAAACATATGTACATATAATAACAGTTAAAAGAATGTATAGTCATCTTGGTATATATGAGGAAACTCTCAGATATGGCAAAAAACTGCAACGTTGCGCTTATGGTCGAATTGGATCAGGTGCTGAAGGCTTCAAAGGACCACGTGGGAGGAACTGTAACAGAAGACTATCAAATTCCACAGAACCATGTTCATCGTGCAAAGGCCTGCAACTTGCTCCACCTTCAGAAAAAACAACCATGATGGTGAACACCATCACTATAACCATGAAAAGTATCCTCCTCGTACAGAAATTAGCCATGTCAAACAAAAACAACAATGCTCTTCAATTGATGTATACAAATAACAATGCACCTCTTAAAATCGAGCTCCAATATGCTCTTTATTTGGGACAAGCTTTTCTTTGATATAACTGATATGTTGAAGATTATAGGTGAAGATGGTGAAGGAACTTTATATATATATATATATATATATATATATATATATATATATATATATATATATATATATATATATATATATATATATATATATATATTATATTTTTTT
>Ga0214545_1006352_pt1 | contig 20640 bp, 7 predicted proteins | sample CNSS4metaG_FD_160064 | JGI IMG/M metagenome (GOLD analysis project Ga0214545, IMG submission 160064) | Root nodule microbial communities from cowpea collected in UCLA plant growth center, Los Angeles, California, USA - CNSS4 | ecosystem: Host-associated > Plants > Roots > Nodule | place: USA...
GTTATATATTTTTTTTTATATATTTTTTTTTAAAATATATATATTTTTATATATATATATATATATATATATATATATATATATATATATATATATATATATATATATATATATATATATATTATTGACTGGTTAGAAACTTTAAGACATTCATTCAACAAAATCTAATATTATCAGATCAATTAAAATTATGAAGATATATTCAAATCGTTAAAAAACTACGTCAATTAACATTTGTCACAATTGCAAAATATTCACGAACATTGCTAGACCGTACAAATAGAAGGCTTAACAACATACACAACATTTGAGGACATAAGACACAACTTCTATTATTCATTTTGAGGATACAAGGAAGTAGTGATATATAAACCATCTGAAAACGAGTAAGCTATGCCATGTGGAATCTGACTTTTGGAATATATAAAAACCACAAAGTGCTTGTTGAATTCAGAATACATATTTTTTTGCTTTTATAAATAGCCTTAGAAGATAGGATTGTGTAGTTAACAAACTGTCAAACCCTAAACTCAAGAAACCTTAATGATTCTCTTCAGCTTTGTATTTTGTTTCTGGATTCATTTCTTAAGAAACTGAACAAATTCAGCAATGTAATGATCTTGGTGCAGCTTCACGTTTCCTACAATTGTAGCAGCTTCTCCGGTATTAACTCTGATATTCTTCCCCTCCTCCAATACCATAGCTTGTTTAATAGATGTGGCAATGTCATTTCTAGTGAATGAACCATCTTCATTTCGTTTAACTTCAATGGCTAGACCCTTTTCAACCAAAAACCTTGCATTAAGAGGTTGATCTGCAATGAAGGGTAACACAACTAGGGCATGACCAAACTGCAAGCTTTCAATGGCAGAACCCCAGCCAGAGTGAAACAAAGAACCCCCAATACATGGATGAGCCAATACTTGCTGTTGTGGTATCCATCCCATGCAAACAATTCCTCTCTCAGATGTCCTTTCAATGAAACCAAAAGGTAAAGAATCTTCATCATTGCTTGCCCAACTTGGTTTTCTGAGTGCCCATAAAAATGGCAATCCAGAATCCTCAACTCCATGAGCTATCTCAAAAACTTGATCCTTGCTAAGCTTGCACTCACTGCCAAACCCTACAAATAAAACTGATCTGCTTGCTTGTTTATCAAGCCACTCAAATGTCTCACCCCTAACCCCTTCAACATTTCCTCTCTCTACAGGTAACAAACCTATGGGAATCACAGGCTTCCCAACTAGTTTCTGAAATGCATTCAGATATTCTCCTTCAATCTCATAGCAACTACGAAATATTATAGCTTTGGAGGCACTGAATACCTTTTCAAGCCTTTCCAAGTCCCCTATGCCTGAAGCATTTTCCTCGTAGTGATTAGCACAAAAAGCACTTGCCTCGTGTCTTCGAAGAGCCACTGATGAGGGAAATGTCATCCATTCTGGTGGTACTGTTAAACTTTCAGGAGAAATGGGAGCTTTTCTGGTGCCTGGTGGTCCCAAGAATGCTATTGCAGAGGCCGAGAAAGCAGAAAAGAAGATTAACTTCACCTGAAGCTCTTGAGCAATGTCTGTGATCCAGTGCGGACAAAAGTCACTAATTATCCAATCTGGTAACTGATTGGCCACAAATTGCTTCACAGCATGTTGCAGATTATCATATGCCAACTTCAAGTACTGAATTTTTTCAAATGGAACGTCCACTGTTGCCTCAGCACCTTCTGGCAAGAGCTCTTTATCCAATGATGGCAAAGGAAGTTGCACCAGATCAATCAAATGAGTTAAAGTTGAAGGAAGTTTAGGAAGCCTCTCAATGTTTTTGGGCGTTGATATGAAGGAGACATGAACACCAGCTTTGGCTAAGGCTATGGAAAGTTGGAAAAATGGGATCAAGTGGCCAAATGCAGACCATGGAAGCATCGTCACATGAATTGTATTCTCAGCCATTTTTACATTATTTTCTCACTGCGTAAAAGGTACACCAAGGAAAGAAAAGGAAGAAACACTCTGTAAAAGAGAAAAGATATCAGAAAGAGAGAGAGCAGAGCCCTATATATACACAACAGAAGCAAATAACAGAGAGAGACACGTGTAAACATGCAGAGAGACACGTGTAAACATGCCGAGGGACACGTGTAAACATGAAGTTCATTCGTTTACGTAATATACACTGTTATTTTGATTATTTTGATGAAGAAACTTTCCTATTTATAGAAGAAAATTAAAAGTGACGAATGCTTGGGAAAAGAAGTGATGCAGAGCGTGTGAGTATGAAAACTGTAATGAAAGAAGACGTGCATGCAGCAAAAACTTAAACATATAAACAACCCTTTCTCTCTCTCTCTCTCTTTCCTGTTCTTGATAATTTTTTCTTATCATCTTATTATAAATTTATTTAATCTCATTTGTTTTGTTTCCCTTTTGTGTCCACCAAACAGCAATACCAAACAGCAATAGAAAGATCAACTCCATGAGATCCACATGGCAAAAGTTGTAACAAAATCTAGAAAATAATAAAAAAAACCATTCTATGTATTTCATGATAAACTTCTTCTGTACAACATTATACAAAACATAAAAACTAAAATATAAAATAAAAAGTTTCCAACAGCCTGAAACCATATCAAAATTATAATCTCCTCTTTGGATAAAGATAAATGTTTCTCATCATTACTTTAGCTTTTTCATCTTCATCATCATTTGTGTTGGGAACTTTCTTATCATCTCGAGAAATCTTGTATCAGAATCTTGTAGTGCAGCTTATGTCACAATTCCCTGAAGCATCATTCAAGAAAAACTAAGAGCAGATCAAATTTTTATGTTTGTGCAATTTGATTTTATGGCAAAACCCTCTTCAAGGTACCTATGTGACAAATTTTTTTGCATGATTATTCCTTTCAAAAATCCACTCTTTGGTTTTTCTTTAGCAGAAACAACAGCAATAAGATGCAGAACTTTTTAACATTGAAACTGTTCGAACCAAAATAATGAGGAGACAATAACAGAGTTGGCTGCTATTCCTACCTGCACTGAGCATTACTCAGTCACTCAATATCAGTCTTACCCTTCCAATTTAAATTTATAAATATGGTAATTTTTTGAGAATAGTAATTTACTTTTTTTTAAGCTCCTCATTCTAAAAATAAAAAATAAAAAAGTCTGTATATTTATAAAGTTAAATAAAAGGGGCAAAACTGATATGAAGTGACAGTTTAATGGCCATTGTAGGAAGAAACAGCAGACAACTCTGTTACTGGCTCCTCACTGCTTGGGTTCGAAGAGTTTCAAAATCTAAAGATTTCAGGTCTTGTTGAAACTGTTACTGTAAAAAGAAACCTGAAACTGCAGATTTTGAAAGAATGGTAATGCAAAAAGAACAATTTGGTTACACATTGGGTAAGAAATAAAGGTCACTTAATAATCTGCAAGTACCTTAGAGAGTGTTTTGCTAAAGAAATAAATTGCACAATCATAAAAAAAAAAAAAAGAGAAAGAAAAAAGAGTGATTACTCAAGAAAAATGCAATGATGATTATAATAAGTAAAATAAAAATGTATGGATGATTAAAAGTGAGGTAGATACCAGTTTCAAATGATAAATTATCATTTTGCTGCATTAAATTAGAAAGGAAAAATAGGGGTAAAGTGCCCACTACATTTACAGAAATTACACACACATTAACACTTGAATTTAGGACAAGAAAAATAATCAGAAACAAAAAATACAACACTCATCAAACTGAGATAAAAAACAATAGTAAGAAATAATAATAATAATAATAATAATAATAATAAATAATGATAATGGAAGAGACTGTACCATAAACCAAAACACGTAGAAATGAAAAATCAGTAGTCATTAAATATGAAAAATCATAAACCTGTACAAATTTGCTTGAGAGATGAAAAATAATATAATTTCACCACTCAATTCATTTTTTCTATCAAAAGTGAGAAATTTATGTGAAGTCTAAACTTTAGAGAGTAAAAAAATGTATCTTTTGGGCACTGAACTTCTCCAAGAGGATCGTGAGAGGGAGGAGAAGACTCTTCCCAGAATAATCCTAATTTGAAGAATAAAATGAAATCTAAGCCTTATTTGGTGAAAGGGTAAAAAAACACTTGGGAAGAAAAAGGAACATGGAAATAAACCAAAAAATTGTCTTCTAAAGTATCTCAAATAAGAAAAATTAGGAAGAATTCAAATAGTTTTGTTCAAAATAGTGAGAGAAATTGGAGAGAGTGAGTATATGAGGTTAGGAGAAAGAAGAATGAGTCCCATAGGTTGTAGAAAATTTGGGATGAGTGAAAGTTAATGTAATTGAGAATGAATATTAGCACAAGGAGATGAAGGTATTTATACTAAATTGAATGTGATGGGAACAAAAACAAGAGTTAAATATTTTTTAGAGAGATAAATTTATTAAATAAAGGGTTGGAATAATTTATTTTTGAGAGAGAAAATTATGAAACATTTTAGTACAATGACAAATCTCTTAAATAAATTCATTATTGTAGAAAGAGAAATTCATAAATAGTTTCCTAATCTTACTGATGGCTGATAACTTAGTTTTCAATTAATATTTAATGTAGCATACGTTAAACCAGCTGTTAGATGTAAAAGATATTAATTGTTTTTAAAATAGTTAAATTATTTGAAACTTTGGTTTAATTAAGTTTATCTTTAATTGAGTCTTTATTAAAAAAATTGTGTATGAAGTTATTAAAAAATATCTTTTTCAATTGAGTTTCATTTCATTTAACTTTTATGTTAGCACAGTGTTATTATTTAATTTTTCATCTTATTTACTTGTATTTATTTACAGTGATGGAATGCTGTAAAAATTCAAGGACGTTAAATTATATTTTTTATGTATAATTTTTTTCTTAAGTTTAGTTAATGTAAATGTATTTTTTTTTATCTTTTATCACAAATCTTTCTCTTGATAAAAGAATTAATTCCTTTATTATTTATCATAATTTTTTTAATATAAATTTATTATCTCTTATCTATTTAGAAAATAATTAGTTTATACAATGATACATAGTAAACAAATTTATTAGAAAAAAGAGAAAAATAGATTACTTCAAAAATAAATAAAAGATAAAAAATGAATTTATTAGAAAAAATTTATCAGTATAAAATATTTCTTAACTCTTTAATCTATATAATTTAATTTTAAAAATATCGAGGGTGAATATTAAAATAAAAAGGGAAGGTGATGTACGAAAAGAGAAAAACAAAAAAAAAAAGTTGATTAATTTTTTTCTAAAATTAATATAAATTATATATTAATATAAATAAATTTTAAAATACAAATATAATTTTATAATACATATATATAAATTGAATTAAATTTTTTTTTGGAAAGCACGGCTACCCTTGTCATTGTTCATATATAAAAAAGAAAATTGTTGTTGTTAATACAAAATGATATTACAATGTAAAAAATGACTTTATTGTTTATGTAAAGTTTATATATATTTTTATTTCTTAATTTAAACTATTGTTATATTCAATTTCTTGTCTATAAGTTTTATTATGTGTAATTTTCGAACCTTATCATAAACATTTGTTATTGCAATTTTACACACACACATACACACACATATATATATATATATATATATATATATATATATATATATATATATATATATATATAAATTTAAAGTGAATAAAGACCGAAAGTAACCCAATAAATATTAGAAACGGTAGAATAATTAATTGTTTTTATAAGATTAAAATGAGTAAAATAATAATAACTAAAACAAAAATAAAGATAATGAAGAAATGTATTAAAATATAAGATACAATAATAAAAAAATTGAATAAGTTACAAACTATAACTAATAGAATAATCTTATAGTTTGAGTTAGAAGAACATAAAATAAATTATGGTATGTCTTATCAAATACTTTTATATTAGTCAAATTAGTTTATAAATTCATCAATAAAATAATAATTAAATATAAATCTTATTAAATATACTCAAAGTAAGAAGAGTAAATTGATAAAGATATAACAATTCTTTTAACAATAAAAATAGTAATAGCATGATGTTCTTATTAAATTATTTATAAAATCATAAGCTACAAAGTTGTGTTTTCTTAAATAAGGTTGCGTTTTCTTAAATATTCGATATAAAGATTCTAAGGATTAAAAACAACGTAATCAAAGTATATAATGTTACAAAAAAATAATAATTATATGAATGTTATATTAGGAGTGGGGATTATCTTATTCTAGATATGATTCAACTTCTTAATGTTCAAGTGAGAAGCTTTGAGGTCCATTTGTTCTAAGAAATATTTTTCAATTTTCCATAGGTTGATTATTTTTTGCCATCACATTGTTATAAATTAAAATATGGTATTTTTAAAGTTTATTTTATATACCTTTTTATGAAAAATATTTTTTGATTTAGAAGGAGGGTTTAATGAGAAAAATGATACAATACAAAATAAATATTGGAATCCAATATTTCAGTATTAGGTATTATTCTATATATTTTTTTGGTAACATTATAAGTGGAATTTGTTTGAAAATATTTGCTTAAATTGTATGAATCTAACATTATTATCTTGTTTAATGCAATTCGACATCGAGTTTAACTTAATGTGATGCCAGAAAATTTACTAATATATTTTTTATTATGATATATTTATACAATTTTAAAAAGATCATTAAAAATAATCTTAATTTGATTTACGGGTAAAGAAAAGTAGAAGTACGAAAGAAACAAATAAGTAGAAGAGAAAAGAGAGTTAAAGATAAAAAAAAAAAAGTGAAAGTGAGTGAGAAATCGCAGTTCGTGTTATTTGAATATTATCCAGTCTATTAAATAATAAATATGTAAAATTAACTCCAACGAAGCTCGAGAAATTCTGTATAAATTTTTGGTATAATTACTCGTATAGTACTTAATTTGGTGTCAGTGTGTCAAATAGGTACTCGATATTAAAAAAGTGTTAATTGCATCCCAACTTTTGAAAAAAATGCTTCAATTAGGTCCCTTTCGGACAGAGTTGACTAACGCCGTTAGTCAACGTGCTACGTGTCAGTTTGTGGTTTTTTGGATTTTTTTTTAATTTTTTTGAAAAAATAAATAAAAATGTCACGTGTCAAAAGTCCTTGTGTGTGACACGTGGCATTTTTCTTAAATAAAAATGTCATGTTATAAGATTTAAAATAATTAAGTATAAATATTTTTACAAAATTAAGTACTAATATTTATATTGTTCCTCTCAATTTCAGACCAAATAATTTATTATTTGTATAAATGTTATACTAATATTTTTTATTAAAAATGACTTTTTAACATATTACTTTATTAATTACTTTTTTATTAAGTACTCATGTTTTGTTAATTTTTTTTTTCAAAATAGAACATTATTGTCTCTTACAAATTTTAAACCAAAATTTCTATTGGTATGAATGTTATACTAATTTTTTTTTTATTAAAAATGACTTTTACCTCTAAATTTTAATATAAATATCAAATACTTAATTTTTGTAAAAATTTTATACTTAATTACTTTTAATTTTATAAAAAATGGATTTTAATTATTAAAAAATATTAGGTCAAAATTGAATGAGATACAAATAAGTAGGTACTAAATTGAAACAAAAAAACATATATGAGGACTAAATCGAAATCAACACAATGACATCTGATAGTGATACTGACACGTGGCATTGCAATGTCACGTGACACTAACAATGCCACGTGTCACACACAGGATCTTGAGACGTGACATTTTTATTTTTTATTTTTCAAAAAATTAAAAAAAAAATTAAAAAAAATCAAAAAAACCACAGACTGACACGTGGCGCGTTGACTAACGGCGTTAGTCAACTCTGTTTGAAAGGGACCTGATTGAAGCACTTTTTCAAAAGTTGAGATGCAATTGACAATTTTTTTAAATCGAGTACCTATTTGACACACTAGCCCCAAACTGGATACTATACGAGTAATTATACCTAAATTTTTTTATAAACATTGGTCTAAGTTACTGTTGATAAGTTTTTCGTATAAACAACTTCCGATAAGGTAATAGTGTTAAAATTAATATTTATTTTAAATAATAATCAATAATTAAATTAATTTAATCATAATTGAATTAAATAAATATTAGAATCAACAATATATATATATATATATATATATATATATATATATATATATATATATATATATACACACTAGCGTACACACAGGCGCTATCACGTCTGTGTATACGCATGTTTTAAATATGAATGATAGTATCTTAGCAAAATAATGTAATGTTATTAAGTTAATATATAAAATAAATTTATATTTATTAAAAATGAAGTGAAATGTTAAAAATAAAGTGAAATGAATAGAAAAGTTAATTGTTGATGAATAAAAAAAAATAAGATAAACAATTTGATAGAAAATAGGTAAAAATAACCATTAATTTTAAAAAATAATAAATAATTATATTATAAAGGGTAAAATTGGTATTATGAAATGTGAACACAAAAGAGAAAATCCTCTTTGTTATAGATAAGTATTATTTTCAGTCAAGTTGATTTAATTATAATCGAGTTAAATGAATATAACATTTTTTTCCTTTAAAAAGAGTTACGGATATAAATTATTATTTCTGTGAAAGTTATGAGCAGAAAATATTACAAGTAATTATATACTTACTATATATATATACAAAGATATTCGTTTTTTCTACACGGATTTATTTTTTAATTTCATCCTTTAAATTTATCATCATTTTAAACTAAAATAGTTATTTTTTGTATCTTTTAAATAAATTAATATAAATTACAATAACTATTTTACTATTTTATCCTTTTAATAATTATTTTTAAACTCAATTAATTATTTATATTAAAAGACTATTTAATAAAAGAAATTATATTAAATATTGTTTTATAATTATTTTTAGTCAAATTTATTTCATAATTTAATATTTTTTTATTAGAAAAATAAAAAGTATATATTTCTATGATTTTTATGAGATCATGTAAACTATAAAAACTATAATAAATAAGGTTAAATATATATTTTAAGTAAATTATTAGTTATATATGTTAAAAAAATTATTTTATATCAAATATTTTTTAAAAGATAAAAGAATTTTGTAATTATTCAATTTAAAAGATGTTTTTATTTGTTAAATATTTAATTTAGAATATTTCTTTATTTTGATAAGAGATATAATGATTTGTTAATTATTATTTTATTTAAAAGGATTTATAAGAGATAGAATAGTTAAAAATATTTATTTAAAAATGTTATTAAGAGATAAAAGATTTGGTACATAATTATTAAAAATATATTAAACATATTTTTTAAAAAGTGAAGTAGTTATAAGGAATGCACAAATTCAATTAAATTTCACAAATATAATAATGGAAAATTATGTTTTGACAAAGTTTTATTAACAAACTTTTAACAAAGTACATGTATTAATACTTTAATGGATGAAATAAAAGTTTGATATGACTTGAAAAGAGAAGAAAAATGTTTGGTGTGTGTTAAAAAGCAAACTTTGTTAAAAAAAAGTTTGTCAAAGAATCATAGTCCTATAATAATATATGTAAGTTATCTAAGTGGATTTTTGGACTATGAGTTTTATTATAAATAAGTTGAGATAGTCGTAAGACGTTCAAATCTAAGGTTTTTCGGTGATTTAGAAAGTGACACATGAGGTTTTCTTGAAGAAGTTCAAAAATAGTTTTGAAGGGTTTCTTAAAAGAAACGTGTGAGAATATACATAGAATTTAAAGTGAAGGTTAAATAGTTAATCTAAATCTTTGAATATACAAATGAAGGAAACTATCTTTCTTGATTGTGTGTTTGCTTATATGTGTGTTGATTTCTTTTGAGTTTTGAGTGTTGTTATTTGGTGATCAAAATGTGTTATTGGTGGTGATGATGTTGAAAGTTTTTATTTTTAGATTGTTATTTTTTAAGTTTAGAGTTTTACTTGTTGATTTCATTATGAGATTGAATGAGTGTCAAAGACAATGTTGTTATGATTTTAAAGATGTTTGGACAAATGATTATGTTGAGTGTTGTTGTGTATTTGTGAGTTGTGTTGGTTTGTAATTTTGATTGAATGCATATGAGTAGCTTCCTCTGAGCATTGTGTGAGGACTAAACTCTTTTGAGCATTGTTTGTTGTTATGTTTAGAACATGCTCCCTATGATGCTCCGACACGCCTCATAAATGGCATGTCCCGTGTCCGACACGTATCAGACACCGACACTTATACCATACTTGTAGGACACATTATGTTCAATTTGAAAGATACTTTTTTATCTTGGACATGATTTTGATAATTAAAATAAAGAACAAATCTTTGACATGATTTTGACATGACTTGAGAAAATCCCTCTTAGATAGTATTTCAATGGACCGAAAGATTTTTAAAGTGTTAAAACTTAAGGTTATTTATGGATACTGAAAACCTATTAAGTTGTCTTTGGATAAAGAAAGAACTCTATTGATTAATTTTGATATTTTTTTTTAGAAATTAAGGTTTTGTTGCATTATAAAAATTATTTATAGGACCTTTCAAATATTTAAATTTTTGAACTATTATTCAAATATTTTGAAATTTTAAACACTTTCAAAATTTGTTTTCAAAAAATAAAGTTTTTATATTATTTTATCAGATGAGAACATATGATCGTTCAAATATAAAGGAAAATGTCAATAAATGTTTAGGGAGACTTTTAATTTTATATTTTTTTTCTTTTCAATTGTAGTAAACAATCATTTTTATTATTGAGACCTTCGTTCGAATAAAATTTTATTTTAATTATTATTGATTATAAATTTTAGAAAGTGAAAAATTTGGGATACATTTTTACTTATAGCTTTTAGTGTAAAAATAATAATAAATAAGTAATTAATTAACTTATTTTAAATTAAAAAATTTCTTTAAAAAAATAATTATGCAATTGTTATTACTCTTACAAAATTATATATATATATATATATATATATATATATATATATATATATATATTAATTTTTGTAGTTTTTAATTAATCTATCATAAACGTAATAAATTGTAAATATTTTGATATAATAAATAGATATAATAAATATAGTGTGATTTCCCTAGTAATAAATATTAATGAAAAATAGAAAATGATACTACATCATAGTAAGCTTCCCTGCAAAATCAATTGGCCTTTGTTTTCTTCCGTCACTGCTACCCTTAAACTCCTCTCTTCTTTCTTCTTTCTCCGCCACCGGAAAAGCCCAAAGTGCCGGCAAGTCTCTACCTCCGGCTTCTCTCTGCAAGATGGGCATCCCAACTAACCGGTGTTCAAGTTCCTTCTTTTCGTTCTAGGTCTCTAGGAATCAGGGTTTTTTATTCTATATTGTAAGGTAACTCTTATGCCGCCAACAAAGCTTTATTTTTCCTAGAAATATAAGCGCTTTTTGGTGTTTGGGTTCTTTATTGGTATCGTTTTTTTTTTTTTTTTTTTTTTTTTTTTTTTTTTTTTTTTTTTTTTTTTTTTTGTTTTTTGCTTCGAACTGGCTTTTTTGGGGTGGTTTGTTATGTAATGTTGCTTTGGGAGTTTGGCATACGAGTGTTTGGGGTTTCTTCCATGTTTATTTATATGCAATGGTTGTTATTTAAATGTTTACATTTGATGGAGTATTATTCTGCTATTACGTATTGGTGGATTTTTTCTGGCCATTATCTGTTTTTTCAAGGTTTTCCTTTTGCGTATTGTATGTTGTAAGTTATTTGTGGCTGGTTGAACATGAAAAGTACCAATGTTGTTCAAATTTTGGTTCCTGTTTATGAAGATAATACTTTGATTAATTAATTTTTCTTTTACTTTACCCGTCCTGGTTTTAACTATCAAACTTTTGAAGGATCTTGTATTTTTTTGTATGTATTTTTTGCTTGTTGAACAATCCTAGTTGATAACCCGAATGTCTGGAATTGTGATGCAGAGTTTGGTGTTACGTAGGAATCCATGGAAACACAACCAGACAGTAATGAGGACACCATAGCTGCGGTTAAAGATATAAGGCAACAGCTTGAAGCTCGCATAGAGTGCCAACACAAGGCTCACATGGAGATGCTTGCTTCTATACAAGCAGTAATACCTAATCTTGTTTCATCCCTTGACCTTTCTCTCAAGGTTGTGTCTTCTTTCAACCATCGTCCTTTTTCTCCTACACCTGCTTTGCCTCTGCCAGATCCTAAATTGAACCCCAAAAAACCTATTGAACTAACTCATCGTTCCAATTCTGAGTCCTACGCTGATGGCTCTACTGAAGCTGACTTGACAAATCCCAGGAATCAAAAACTCAAAACATCTACCGATTCAAACCCATCATCTCAAGTAGATTCTGAGAAGGTTAGTCCATTAGCGGTGGTTCGATCACTGGTCGCTGTTTGTCTATTAGGGCGAGTGCCCTTCTCACCAATAGATTCTTCCACTGTGTCGAGGAAATTGGAAAATGATCAGACAGTGACACCAGCAGAAAAGGCAGCGCTTCAGGAGCTTGGAGGGGATTCAGGAGCAATACTTGCAGTGGAGATAGCTTTAAGGTCAATGGCAGATGATAACGGTGGTGTTGAAGTGGAGGAATTTGTGGTTAGTGGCAAGGCAAGAATCATGGTTTTGAATATAGACCGGACCAGACTGTTGAGGGAATTGCCAGAAAGTGCACAGTATCAACGGCTTGAATCAAGTTCTGGAGATGGGAATGTAAATCAAAATCAAGTTCAACAAATCACTAACAGTGGTACTAATGTGAATGGTAGTTTGCTTGGGATGGGAAGGCCAGTTCTGAGGCCAATGGCTGACATGTGGATATCCCATGGGGACCCTCACATGTCAGGGTTGCAGCCAATGTTTCCAGGTGCACCAAGGGGGGTACCCAGGGTAATGGGCATGATGGGGACTCATAGAGGTATGAGTATTCCTTCAATGCACAGACTCCCAATGGGGCCAAATGCACAAGGGAGTAGTCCTAATGCAATGTCACAAAAACCAAGAACTTTAGAGGATGATATGAAAGATCTTGAGGCTTTGTTGAATAAGAAATCGTTTAAGGAGATGCAAAAATCTAAAACTGGTGAGGAGCTTTTGGACCTAATTCACCGTCCAACTGCAAGGGAAACTGCTGTAGCCGCTAAGGTTTAAACTCTCTGCCAACTTTAATAGGCTCTATACTAAAATTTCCCTTATGCTTGTTGTCAGCTTTGGTGCAATTTTCTACAGTTTAATCTAATTCATATTTTTTACTATGAATTGTTTCAGTTCAAAACAAAAGGTGGTTCCCAAGTCAGACAATACTGTGACTTACTGACTAAAGAGGACTGCCGACGTCAATCTGGTTCCTTTATAGCATGTGATAAGGTTTGTGATAAGGACATTATTTTATTGTTTTTCCATCTTTTAGATTTTATTTCAAACTTTTGTTTTATCTCTGTTGGTTTAAACTAATATGCTGATTATTTGATTTTAAGTGGAATGTAATCATGAATATTGGTGTTACTTTTTCTGTGAGCCTTTCTTGGCATGCATTAATCGTCCTTCCACTGCCAGGTTCATTTTAGACGGATTATTGCTCCTCATACTGACATCAATTTAGGAGACTGTTCTTTTCTTGATACTTGCAGACACATGAAGGCATGATTTTTACCCGACTCTTTTATTTTGAAATTATTTTCATTTTAGTAATCCTTATTCTTAGTTTGAGTTATGTATTGTACTTTTTCTCCTTTGACAGACATGCAAGTATGTTCACTATGAGTATGACCCTACACCTGATGTGTCTCCAACAATGATGGGTGGCCCTCCTCCTCCCAAACCACTAAAGCCTCAGCGTGCTGAATATTGTTCTGAAGTGGAACTTGGTGAACCACAATGGATCAACTGTGATATACGTAACTTTAGAATGGACATTTTAGGTCAATTTGGAGTAATAATGGCAGATCCACCATGGGACATTCACATGGAACTGCCTTATGGAACAATGGCTGATGATGAAATGCGCAGTCTTAATGTCCCTGCTTTGCAAACTGATGGGCTTATTTTTCTATGGGTCACTGGACGTGCAATGGAACTTGGACGAGAATGGTATTGTTTTTGTGTTTGGTTATGTGCTATTGTTATTTTGATAGAAAAATCTATTACCTGATTTTCGTATATGGCTGCCCTTTTTTAATAATTCATTTTTGGTTTCTATATTCCATATGCTCCATCCAGCTTGGAACTTTGGGGATATAAACGTGTTGAGGAGATTATTTGGGTGAAAACAAATCAACTTCAGCGAATAATCAGAACCGGGCGCACCGGTCACTGGCTCAATCACAGTAAGGAACATTGTCTAGTTGGAATAAAGGGTAATCCTGAAGTGAACAGAAACATTGACACAGATGTTATTGTTGCTGAGGTCAGGGAAACAAGTCGTAAACCAGATGAGGTTTGTATAATATTCGTCTAATAACAATGTCATTCTACTGTTCCTGTCGTTAAAATTAAATAATTCACATTCTTAACATTTTCAAAGTTGTCAATGTATTCGTGTAGATGTATCCTATGCTGGAGAGGATAAGTCCAAGAACAAGAAAGCTAGAACTATTTGCTCGCATGCACAATACTCATGCAGGGTTGGTTTTCTTGACTGGTGTATTCATGAAATAGTTTGATTGAGATTGAGGACAGTCTAATTTTGTCATGGTTTTTGATGCTTTGTGAGCAGAGATTACATGATAATGTTCTAAGAACCTAAACTTGTAGAAAGATAGAAGTAAACTAATTGTTGATTTATGGCTTAAAAATCATCTAGGTAGAAATTATAGACTGTTGGTGTTATTGTTGATTGTGTTCTTCCTTGTTCTCTATCAGATGGATGTCTCTTGGTAATCAATTGAGTGGTGTAAGGTTGGTTGACGAGGGGCTGCGAGCAAGGTTTAAGGCTGCTTATCCAGATGTGGAGGTGCAACCACCATCACCTCCAAGAGCTTCTGCTATGGAAGTTGACACTAGTGTTGCTCCTCACACCAGGAGTCCATTTGCAGCCACAGAATCTAAGTCCAATTCAACTCAGTTTGCGGAGACTGCAGCAGCTCCAGAAACTAACTTTGCTTCAGAGGATAAGTCAATGGCTATTGATGTTGACATTGCTTAAGTTTCCACTTCTGCTCATGCTTAGTTGGAGTTGTTCCCTGACAAAGCTGAAAGCAGAACAGTATTTTGACCTTTCACCATTGTTAATTTTACTCTTTCAAACCTCTTTTTAGGAAAGTTATTAGAGAAATATTTCCCTCAGGCGAAGATGCTTTTGTAAGTGAAATAATTATGAAATTGTTGTTAATGATGAGGAGTATTGTAAAAGTCCAATTCCAATTGTTCCTGACTACAGTTTTGTTTGATATTCAAACATCAATCTTTTTAATTTATGGTCCTGACTAACCATATAGATTCATGAAAAGAAGTAACATGTTGCTGAGTTGAAAATTGTTCAGGAAAATGGCCAGACATAACTTCGAATATCATGGATAAAGAAGACAACTTTCATTTTTAGTTTTCCTAATGTCACCATTTTGTACATTTTATTTTTTATCGAGTTTCTGCATATGTTTGAAAGACTTGGATACATTTTAAACACATATCAGTGAAGTATTTGATAATATCAGTATCAAATTAGGAGAAGCAAATGAATATTAATGCTCAGATGAAATTTCTCCCCGTAAAACTTTTTATTGAAAGAAAACAAAAGGTCAATTCAACTTAGTATGTTAAGTGAAACACAATTCTTTTCAATAGTTTATTACAAACTCTGTATTTTGAAAATAATTTAGATCTGAGATTTGCTCTTTACTGGCTTTGAGTTTGGACCATCAAACGAAAACCAAAATAATTTTAATACTATAATTTCAATACAACTATTTTTAAATTAAATGTTTTATTCGTTTTTAGAGATTCATTAAATGTTTAATGTAACATAAGTTATAAATTATATTAAAATAAAATCCATGTTGAAATTAGAAAAAACATGTATTACGTATTTAATAATTTATTCACAAATAATAGTAAAGTTAATGCACACTTATAATTTTTTAAAAAGTATGACATATACAGCATAATAATCAATTACATAAAAATATTATATAAAACAAATAATTGAACATTTTATTATATATATATATATATTTTTTAAATTTAGTCATTTATTTCATTTAATCATGAATAGACCCTGCAGGGTTTTTCTACAGCACTCCTTCTCTAGGTCCCGTGAGTCACTGAATGGTTCTTTGATTTTCTATATATCAGTGCTTATAAGTTGGGATATGAAAGTTTGATAGAAAAGTTAGTGAGAGTTTGTTTTTTGATTGTACAAACATGATAAAGTCAATTGTTACTAAAGAAAAGAAAACAATTAGCATACATGTTTTTAATTACCACTTTAATTCTTCGTTTAACTTTTCAATTTTCTTTTCATCATTCAATTTATGTTTGTATTTTCTTTACCATTGTGTTTATTTATTGTAATGGATGAAGATACAAATGGGGTTGTTTTTGTGTAAAGGAATTTGACGATTATCTGAGGGAACAAGCAGAATGAGTAAGTATTTGCATCTATCCATATAAGTGAGGAAATAAGTGGAGAATTATTGTTTATGCAATGTTATTTGACTGAAGTACTCTTCACTGTTTTTAAAATTCAGCATGACACCGTTAAATAATCATTCAACAAGGTATCTAAAAATAAAATTAATAACATCTAAATGAAATAATAATGACAATAATATTAATTTTATTACAATGTAATATTTAATTAATTATTTTCAACCAATCATGTTTTTATTTTATTTTAAATTAATTAAACCTATTAAATTTGTAATTTAAAAATGATCATTCAAAATTTATTTTAACTAATTATATTATTTATATTTTATATTAATTTTAATTTATTAAAATATTTTTTGTTTATCTTATCCATTAAATCATTCACAAAGTTATATAAACTTTTCATTCGTATCTTTTTACTTACAGCTTTATATCCTTCAAACAAAATAACATCAATTTCTCTTTTTTTATATTGTTAAATTCATGCATTTGCTTCTCGTCAACCAATGTACCAAAAGTAAATAAAATCATAATATCTAATACATATCACATCATCAATTCTCTTAACATTAAAATATACATTTTTATTCGGAGCAGAAGATGAAACTGTATTAAAAACTCAAAGAAAAAGAGAAAAATAGAAATGAAAATGTGTTTAATTAAACTTGATGAAAGAAAATAGAAATTAATTGTAGTTCTTCAATGGAATTATTACAAACATGACCTTGTAAGATATTAAAAAATAAAATTAAAACTTCGTAAATCCACCTTACTTATTTTCTTTTGTTAGGGTGCCTAATAAACTATCCCTATTGAATTAGAGGAGATTCCCAAGAGCCAGTTATAAGAATTAAAACAAAATTAAACTTACAGTATTTTAGTCTTCCCTATATAGACTATATAGACTGATATTACAAAATTCTCTAGAATCGTAATATTGATAAAAATCATTTTAAAGTTGGATATTTTATTTTGTGCATGATTTATTTTATATAATTTAGTTACTATAATTGTTAATAAAGTAAAAATATGTCAAATAATTTAATTTTAAGAACCAAAATATATCAAAATTTCAAACAAAAACAAATTTTAATTTTACACTAAATTTTTACAAACTAAAAAAATATTTAACCTATTTATAAATCTTCTTAACCCTTTTATATAATAATTAATTTTTTCACCTCTCTAATATAACATTTAAATTTATACTTGAATTTCTAATATATACTTTTCCACATTCTTACCGTACTATGCCAATACATAAATCTATTTCTATAAATTTTGAAAAACAAGTTACGTAACATTTTTCATATGTAAGGATGTGAACACAAGTTATAATTAATGTTTCTTTCTCCTCAAGACATTCTAACTCAACAAAACCTTCGAAGCCAATGGAAATAAACGAAAATGTACTCATGAATTCGAAGAATACAGGACAACTCCTATTTGAAGTTGCAACTAAGATTGAATGAAGCCTTGGACGCAACAAATACAGTATCATTCTTTTGGTACATCATGGCTCCTAGGGTTTGTGTTTCGGATTGGGGTTAGAGTTAGGGTAAGAGTTAAGGTTAGCGTTAACACTATGGCTAGGGATAGAGTTAAGGGCATGGCCAAGGACATAGGCAGAGTTATGGATATCTTCTATGAATTTAATTGTCAAATAAGAAAAACTCCGAAAAAAAGGGAATAGAAACCATATATTCATTTTTGATTTTTTCCCTTTAAAATACTAAAAACAAAATATAAAGATTTTATAAGGGAGTAGCCTGAAATATTTACGATTATAGCCTATGTTTTAACTCTTCCAAATATAAATTTAAGGTGTATCTGAAATTTCATATAAATTTGTTTTTATAAATATACAATCTACCCCATCTCTATCTATGTAGCAAAGAAGTACTGATGTCAACTCCATACATTACTTACAACAAGTCTGTACTCATGGGATTGGCGAAGAAATGCTCTCGGTAAATCAACTTTGGTTTGCTGGACGTGCTTCTAATGAGATCCTGAAGTACAGTGGGTCCTCCCTCAAATATATTTTGATGCATCTTCCTCACAATTAGATGTTTATCTAGAACCATCATTTCCAAGAGAGTTCTACAGCTCTGTAAGAAACGCGAATCAGCATATACAATTAAAACCAACATAGAAAAACACAGGGTAACTCGTTAGCTTCTTTTCACCTTACTATGGAAGAAAAAAAAAATCTGTGATTGCAAAATACACATGTGCACACACTGGGTGCGATGTAGAAATAGCTTTTGCAAGCCATTGGAGTTTATGGCATAATTTTAATCTAGATGGGTGGAGGCATATTTCAATAATACCTTAGGAAAAGCATTATTGACTCAAACTTATCTTAATAATATTCTTTAAGAAAAAAAATTTGGAGGTAAAGAGTCCAGAAATATTTCAGAATAGAAGTCCAGCAATTTCAGAATAGCAGCGCAAAATTTTGAAAATTTAGTAAAATACCTGTGGATTCAACACGTGCATGTGTCGTAGAATATCATCCTAACAAATACAAATGAAATTGTCAGTACATTTTTCCATTTACTAATGAAGGATTAAAATTTGTAAAACTTGATTTCCATTGCATCTCAATTTATTATATAATCACTTATTTTTAATAGAAGTACTGCCATCAGTCTATTTCAATATTAATATGTATATAACGATTCTTATAAACTGGTGGTTTGCTCTGTTATTACATTACTACTCTCATTTTCCATTTTGCAACACAGGTAATGATGGATGATTTGGAGTAACAATAAAGAAAACAATTTAGCAGAATGCATCAAATAATCAAAACTCGAATCATTTACTCTAATGCTATAAATGCTACACACACAAGACAACATACAGCACAAAACAAATAATCCACTATATCCATATTATATAATACATAAACTACTGGCTCCTATGCATTAAATAAAAAAACACCTATATATAATATAAGTATATTTTAGTTTTTTACTAAAACAGGACCCATATCAATATCATAAAAATGCAACACGACACTATCCAAATTATTGCAACTAAAGAAATGGAATATCCCTACAGATTGAGTTAATAGCAGAAAGAAAGTATGCAGGGAAGAGTGTTAAGATCTAATATGTTGGTAGTGTTCCATGTCAATAAAATAAAGTCCCATATATGCTGAAAAAGCTAACCTAACTTGGTTCTAAAGGATTAAAGCAATTTTTCATTATTCCTTTAGGCCCAGCTAAACACTCACATCAGACCTTATCACATTTCAAAGTTTTATGAAATTTTAAAAATATTAAATAAGAAAACAATGTAGATTTTGCATACCGCCAACATCCCTGGGCTTTGCATCACTATCCCAAGAACACGACGTCGAAGTCCTCTGTAAACAATGTTGTTGATGCTTCCATCTCCATTGATCCATGGCAATATTGGCACACATGAGTCACCCAAAGAAATTTTGAGAGTTTCTTTCTCATGATCGACTCTAGATAAGCCAAACCTGTCTTGCTTACAGCTTTCATTCCCATCACAAGGTTGATTTTCAGGATCCACATCCTCACAAGGAAGATTGAGTATGGTCACTCTGTGCACGTTATCAACATTCGTGTTTCTTTTGCTGGGAGTATGAACAGAAGTATCCATTTTATCTGATTCGTAAAGCTCACATGTATGATTACTTTTCTTAATAGCTTTTGTTGAGGAAGGTTGTACAACACGATGAAAATCAGACCCAGATGTCAAAAAGTACTTGTGACGGTACAGGACATCAACAACACGGACAGTATCATAGGCATTGACCTATACAGTAAAGAGCATATTCTTAAAGAAAATGGTGGGAAAGAAACAAATTAGAAAAATGAAAGAAGCATTTTAATCAAGCATGAGAATAAGTTATTATGAATTTCTGCAAAAACATTTTAATTTCTTTGGAGCAAAAGGTCTCAAATCACTACTGATACTGTAAACTACTTCAGCAAAACATATATATATATATATATATATATATATATATATATATATATATATATATATATATATATA
>Ga0214545_1006354_pt1 | contig 20623 bp, 18 predicted proteins | sample CNSS4metaG_FD_160064 | JGI IMG/M metagenome (GOLD analysis project Ga0214545, IMG submission 160064) | Root nodule microbial communities from cowpea collected in UCLA plant growth center, Los Angeles, California, USA - CNSS4 | ecosystem: Host-associated > Plants > Roots > Nodule | place: USA...
CAAAGTTCTCAGAGAGTCAAATCAGTGATTAATGAATGCGTACCTTTAAATGATGGGGTCCACGTGTATTTATAGAGCATTAATGACGTTTGACCATTCCATGGGCTGGGCCTTGACTTGGGCTCTAGGTAGGGCTTGTGAGTGGGCCAGGGCCCTAACCTAGGCCCTTAAGGTTTATTGGACGTGGACGCTTCCATTATGTTGAGTTCATTAGAGTGGTCGGCCTAGGTTCTAAACTTAGCGGATATGCTGGAGTAGTCGGTCTAGGCCGACTATTTGTCTTGATGGCTTATGCTGGTGTGGGTTGTCCCTTTAGATGTTTAGTTTAGGTCAAGACTGGTATAAGTTAGGCTAAGTCGGCCTAGGCTGAATACTTGGTTGTCTTGATGTGCACATTGTTTACTTACTTGAGCTTCGGAGATTCTTCTGCAGGTAACCCCTCCTGGGTTTAAGCTGACATGTGTCGATCAAAGAGAGACCAACCGAAGAGATAGCGGACTACTTGGTAAGGTGACGCTTGTGCCTAACTTATCTTATTTGTTCTGCAGGAACACATAGTGTTCTTTTAGCATCCATGTGACAACAAAACTCGAGGGGAGCATTCACTCAGTAAAGCATCTTCAAACTCAAAATCTTTCAAATCCTCCAACATCATGGGTGTAATATACATTTCCTGAGGCCAATGTTAAACAATTTAGTCCACTTTCCTTAAAACTTAATCATTCATTAGTGATACACTCAGAGAAAAAATGTATATATATTGTCTTGTTATGTGTATATTGGTGGATCTTGGGCTATTTTTGTGCAAATTGTTTGCATGAGGTCTATTTGAATAACTTTCTCTATGAACATTTTTGGGAGACTTTTGTTTGTCAAAGTTCTCTTCCCATGAAAAGAATAAACTTTCTTGTCAAATTATTTTGTTTGAATTTTAGTACTTTTTTTTTCAATTGTAGTTAGCTGTGTTGTCATTTTAACGAGGAAACCAAAGTCATGGACAAAACTTGGATGTTCACTAACTATTTTTTTTTATCATTTTAGTGCAAAAGGTTTAAACTTTAGTCAAATTGAGTCACTAACTAATTTTTTTTACATTTAATTTTACCATTGAAAAAAAAGACTAAATTGACACGATGTTGTGTCTCTTGGAATTGTGGTTTTGTTTGTTGAGGAATTGTTGTGTGGCAACTATGTTTGGAAAATTGCTCTACTTCTAAAAATGTTAAGCATTCGATTGTTGATTATATTTGTATTTCCATACCTTTGATTATCAAATAGATTCTAGAGTTATATTTTGTGGTTTTCAACTTTCTTTCCAGTTCGATGTGCTGAATTCATAGAGGACTTGAAGAAATCTTTAGAAGATATTCACAAATTAGTGGATCCAGGACTTGAAGAAATCTATCCAATTGAATCAGTTCTCAAGATGAAAGCATTATTTATTTTCTTTGTAATCACAATACAAGAGTAATATCCTATTTATTCTTAACCATATTTTTTTTACAGGTGTTAAATGAGTTTAAAGCCATGACACAATAGAAAGGAAATTTTAGTGGTGCTAAGATCAAGAAAAGGGGAAGAAATAATGACCTTTATTATGGTTGTATACATTGTTTTTAATTGTAATTTGTTTAGAACATGTTTTCTTATTGTGGCATACTTTATTGTTGATTCCTAGCATGTCATAATGCTAGTGTAGTTAGGTACTTATTTGTAGCAACTTTATTATGTTTCCTATATAGGTGTACTCAATATTATATCTACATGGTAATGTGATGGCTTTGTCTCAAACTTACAAATCTAATATGAATCTACTATGTACTTTTAGAAAAATTACTATATAAAGATTTATATTACCCTTTAATCTTGTATGAAGCATGTTATGGTACTACAAAATTGATTTTTACTTAAATCTTGTCATATGATTGTTTCAATATCATAAAAAGTGAATTAATATCACCTATTTCTTTTTTTTTTAAATAGATAAATAGTAATAATTTTAAAATATTAAAAAAAGGCAATATGTAACAATTTTTATTTGTTACAAAATAACACAATTAGTAACATTCTTTTAAATGTTAGAAACTGTATATAGGTAACCTTTTTTTTAAATGTTATAAAATGTATAGAAGATATTTTTCAAGTATTACAAAAAAATTAAATTTGCAACATTTTTGTACCGATTGTAAAGATTCTAAGTAGTAATAATTTTGAAAATGATACGAATAATACATAAAAATGTTGTTAAAAACTTTTTGTGATATGCACTATACATAATATGTGTAAAACAAAATGTTGAGGAGGATGAAATAAGTGAATGAGATGGAAAACAAAATGTTTGAGAGGGAAAAAAACAAAAGATTGAATGAAAAAGTGAGAAGAGTTTAAAGATGGAAAAAGTATCTTTGGAAATTGGGTCTTCATGGAAGGAATTGGTGAATGATGGTACACCAAATCCCTAACAATGAGTTCCCTTTTTTCGTTTGAAATGCTCTTTAACTCTACCACTTGTGATTTTCTTTCAAGCTCATTCTCTTGTTTAATTTTCTCTCTTTCTTTAAATTCTTTTCTTTCATTCTCTTCTTTGGCTTTTCTAAGACTCTCCTCTCTTTCCTTTTCTTCCTCATATCTTTTCTTCTTCTCATTTTTCTCATATTCCTCTTGTTCTCTTTTTTGTGCCTCAGCACGAAGCTTCGCAAGCTTTTTTATTACTCTTTGCTTTTCAAACTCTTGAAGCTTTTCTCTTGTTCTCTTTTATTTTTCTCTCTCTCTTTGTTCAATCAAGAGCGAGTCCAAATTGTTCTTAAAATCTTTTTCTAGTCTACAAAACTTAGCAAGATTTTGGATGAATGCATCACCTATGTCAATGAAGTTTTCTATCCTAGATTATTGCTCTCGAGTTATCCTAAATGAAGGGGGAATGAAATGTTTCCACATGCATGTTTTTAATTCATAAAATGTGTTAATGCATGATTCTCTCCCCTTTTGTACTCTAGACTGCCTCTTTTGCCACCACTTGGATGCACGTCCTATAAACCTAGAAGTAACATGCCTAAGAATGTCAAATTGACTATATTTACTAAACAATGGTTGTACCAATTTTTCTGTGTTCCATATCCAATCTCTAAATGATATTGGTCCTATATCCTCCCCAAAGAATGAAATGTCACTATGAAATGTATGATGCAACTCATGACTACCTTGCTTATGCATCCTAGGACTATATGTAGAATATGTACTCATGGTGATTGAATGAACTTATGAAACTTGAACAAAGTATGGAAGAGGAAATCAATCACAAGTGGACCTCCAGGTTAGGCGAGGTGAGTCTTTAAGACTTCTTAAATACCAAGGTCAATCCTTGCCAAGATACACTTGTAAAAGGTTTCAAAGATCACACAATTGTCTAAGTGCTAAGTAAATAGAATCACTTTAGTTACTAAGCACAAAACAAGAAAACAAGACTCAAAGAAATTTAACACTAAAAACAGACCTCTAATTGACAAAATTTTAGAGACTATGGTTTCACAAAACAAGCCACTATGCAACGTGAAAACATGAATCTAAACTATGTGGCCTAAAGTAAGGTGAGAAAGCACTTAGAACTTTCAACACTTTTACCACTAAAACGTTTCACTATAGGAGAGAAAGGTTCTACTTAGGAGATAGGATTGAACACCTTATGGTTCCCTAAGACACCTAAGTAGGCCACAATTACAATGAGAGTACACAACTAAAATTGGGAACACGACAAAGTAAAAGAAAATGTGGAATGATGCTGCCAAAACATGAGTTTCTGAGAGCTTGATGGCAGTTTTAAGGCCTTAGTTGATGGCCAAAACTTAGTTGATCGGGTACGACCTCGATCAGTGGGTTCTATTATGTGCGCTGATCAGGGTAGGATTGAATTGATTTGAGTATGCCTGTTGGATTCTTGTTTTAATGTGATATTCTGTACAATTGGATTACCTGGATCGAGACTAGGGAAAGAAATCAAATTTACAGATGTAGAAAACATTGAGTCATGATCAGGTTTTATGCATCGCTTGACGGTATGCATCCTACCGCCAGGCGACCGACCAGTGAAATGGGGAAGTTCGCATTTTAGATGTGCTGGGTGGACTTTGGGTGCTTTAGTGATGTTATATGGATTTTTTTAAATGAGGTTGACCTATTTAGTAAAGTGTCTTGGGAAGGGAACAAAGGCTAGACATGGGATTATAAATTGGAATTAAACTTGGTTGAACATGTCTTAATTGGAATAAAAGAGTATAATAAGGGTTGTTTTACTTTGATAGTGGTGGTGTCCAATTCCTGTTTTTGGGAACTTTCTTTTAAGTGCAAAAGGTGTGTTGGTTACAGATATAAAAGGCTTGTTTTCCTTGGTAAAAGAGATTGTGTGATGAATTCATGATGTATATGATTGTGTTAGATTGTGATTCAGTCATGTTATTATGACTAGATAGGCATTTTTGTGTAATGGATTGCATGAGGAGTGTTGGGTTCCTTGGAACCTGTCCCAAATTGCAAAAAACTAGTAGTAGTGACGCTACTAGTGTGACGCCTGGCGACATGAGGTGGACTGCCAAGCGATAGGGCAAAACTAGGGAAGCCTTGGAATGCGTGGTGCCTGGCGGAAAGGGTGGTTCTGTTAGGCAAAAATTGTCAAACAAGGATTCTGGAAAGTGCGTGGCGCCAAGCGGTGTGTGGTGCCACTAGGCGGTTTGGAGCATTGTTTCGCCTAGCGACGCGGGTGTTGCGCTAGACAATTTCATGTGCAGAGTGGGTTACGATGGAGGATTCTACACAACTTTGGATAGAGGCTATGAGGAGATGACTTGCTGGGGGCCCTTTACGAGTTTTGGATTGTAATAGGGAGTTAAAGATGTGACCATTCTAGGTTGGAGCTTGATGGTATTGGAATTCTGGTGAGAACGTGCTACTTGTGGCTGGTAGTCTTGTGATGAATATGGATTAGACCTGTATTGAGGAGTTGCACTTAGTGTTACGAATTGTAGTCCGTGACTGGATAATTCTCGCGTGTGATCTACAGGTGGTGGCTGATAGATGGATGGACTGTGAGTTGGCGCTTGTGGTTGTAAGAGTCATCCTAATGATATCATCAAAGGGTGTAAAATCAGGAGGCATACAATGGAAGCTGTGTTTTATCAAGTCTTAGGATTATAGTTCCCAGAAGGGTCGTGGGTTTAAGTGTCAATTTATTAACATTATTTTTTTTAATTTTATTTGAGCTCTCACCCTATCTGTTTGTGCTTGGCGATGATCGTGTAACCTGTTACACATGAGCATATAATGTTTCAGGTGGTGCTGGTGATGCTTAGTGCCGGAGCAGGGCTAGAATGAGGATCTCATAGAGACTATTTTATCACTACTTTTCTTTATATTTCCATTATTATACTTTATGAATTGGTGACTTGGATCCTTGGTGGATTTAATGTATTTTGGAACTCTGGCTTGTTAATGAAATAAATTCTCGTGCTTTGGGAAATAAGTTTATTTATAAATTGTGTCGATTTATGTTTATTATAATTTAGATTTTATTTAAAGAAGTAATATCCAGCTAAGATGTTACAATGATAAAGGATTGAAAGGTTTTTTTTGAACCTAGTCATTGTCTCATCTTTGATGCATCTGGTAGCATAGTGTTAATAGGAAAAGATTTAATAACATTTACGTGCTTGGCAAAACATTTAAAAATTTATTATGTGGTTCCCTAAGATCCTTTAGTCATCAAAGGTGATGGGATAGTCAGGGTTATTGAGATTGGAGTGGTACATAGTATACATGGGCCAATCTAATCAATTTTGGCTCTACATCAACACTTAAATTGGTAATTTGGTGCGACATGAGAGAGGTTGTAAGGGTCTAATTAGATGTGAATGTTTAAGATAAACAATAGGGGGAAGATAAGGCATCATTTTTGTACATGTCTTTTCATAATTTGCATTTTGATTTATTTGTAATAGAGGTCATGTTCTTGGTTTTATATGAACAAGGTTTGTAGAAAGTGGTGGCCATGGTCTACCTTGGATTAATTTTTGTTCTAGATATAATGTTATAGTTTGTAAAGGTATTATCAAGTTGAGAATCTGGTCATTTACCCAATCCATGAAGCTTAGGTCATCTACAATTGGACTTTTTATATGCCTAACAAGTTGAAAATCATAACTTATTTGCACAGGGGAGCCTAGAGGTGAATATATAGGGTATATATGTAAGACTCGAGGAATTTAAATAATTAAATAAATAATTATTTAATAAATGCGGGTTGTGAAAGCCTTTACAACATTAAATGCTAACTTTCATGATGTGGAAAAGTACTAGCTCAAATGGTTGAGAGTACTTGATTATATGAGAGACACTTGGGTTTAATTCCTTTGTATAACATTTGTGTGTTATTTAATTTTAGTTTTATTTTTATGATATAATTTGAACCTTGGTATGTGCATTGTACTTGGTAATTGGGAAGTTATGGGTTCGAACCTTGGCTTGAGCAAACTAACTTTCTTTTTGCTAAAATCAATTTTTGGCATGAATGTGAAGAGCCTGAAAACCCTAGCCAATTTGTGAGGAAGATAGGAGTTCATGGAAAACCATGATTTAATGGTCAATTAATAACTCTTAAGTCCCTTTAAACTAATTTTCGTTTTGCTTCCATTAAACCAAATTAAGGCATAGTTAAGGACTCCATTAAGGGTGAGAGAGAGTGCTAGTGAGGTTGCCATTGGTGCATAGAGTGAGGAGAGACATTTCAGATTACTTAAGGGTCGTGGAGAGTGAAGAGAGGTGTTGAAAGGTGGAAGGAGGAAGGAAGCTTTGGGATTCAAAGAGGCTAGCTAGGTGGTTGCAAGTGGAAGCAAGGAATCCAGGTTAGGGGACTTCTTATTGTGTGTTTTAATTCCAGAAACCGCCTGGCGGTGGCTCATGCGCCGCCAGGCGACACATGTGGTTGTAGCCTAGTTTTCTGGGTTTCCCTATGAACCGCTTGGCGGCTGGTGGTGACCCGTCAGGCGACGTATGCCACATTTCTATTTTCTCTGCTTTGGTTGGTTTGTTAGTGGTGTGGAGATGCTTAAATGGGATTTCCATTTGAACGTGTACCATTAACATGACGAATTATGATCAGAAATTATTTGATTGTTGGCCATTGCATGAATTCGTGAATGGACGTTGGGTAATTAGGGGTCATGTTGGGGTTGGAAATAATTAAGCATGAATTATGTGTATGATCAATGCATTGTTTTACGAAATTGATGATAATATAAGTAAGGTATGAACTCTATTATTTGTGTGCATGTGAAATTATCTCAGTGTGAGAAAATGGTACTGTGATTGTAGTGCTTGTGAAACAAGATCGCATCGACGTAAATCTGGGCAGAACCAGATTTGTCAAGCACTGCCTAGCAGCACTTGGGCTGCCGCCAGGCGACACCTTAGTTTTTCTGATCAGTTTGATTTTCCGTTGTGATTGGGTGTATTAGGTGTTTTGCTAGATAACTTGTATGTCTGATAAGGATTAGTAGGGTAGTGAGGTGAAGGGAATTCAGGTATTAGATATCACATGAAGTGTGTATGAGTATGTGATGATTGAGATATACGTGTCACGTTAAATAAAGTCTTATGCTGATATGAACTGAAGCTATTGGAAAACTGTAATTACGTGCACCACGTGTGATTGGGTTAAATGATTGAAAATGCTAAATTGGTAACATGTGGAGTGAGTAGTAGAAAAATTTTATAGTCGTGTAAAGGTGTGTTTGAAATTGTGAAACTGTGAACATATGGAAGTGTGATTTTGTATTGGGGTATGAGCTATATAAATATAAGACTGTATGATTATAAGACTAGAGTATGTTGAGTGTGTGTGTGGCATGTAAGACCCGAGAAAAATTAATTAATTAAATAAATAATTAATTAATAAATGCGGGTAGAAGGCGCCTTTATGGCATTAATTGTGGTTTAATGTGATGTGGAATAGTACTAGCTCAAATGGTTGAGAGTACTTTGATTGTGTGAGAGGACTTGGGTTCGAGTCTTCTGTATGCCATTTTGTGTTGTTGTTTTATGATTTATTTTAATAATATGTAAGAGTGTGGAATTTGAAAGGTAAGCTTATGTTGATTGTTTATATCACCAAATGTGAATTGGCATAGTGGTTGTGCTTGGCATTATGAGTGGAGGGTCAAAAGTTCAAACCTTGGTAGACATAACTTAACCTTTATTTTTATTAAAATTGGTTTAGAGTGAATGTGGAAAGGTAGAGAACTTAGCAGAATGGGGGCAGCCAAGAGGGTTGGAAAACTATTAAATAATTAACATTAAGAGGAATTAAAACCCACCCTAAGCCCAAGTTCGTCTTATTTTTAATACCCATCTTAAAGGCACATATAAAAGCCAAAAATTAGGTAAAGGGAAGGGTTTTGGCAGTGCTGAGAATTTGTTTTTGAGAGGAACACGAGTTTGAGAGGGTGAACTGAGTTTTGAGGTGCAAGGGTTGAAGCAAGAAAGGATTTTGAATCAAGGGGGTTCCGTCTTCACAATTGTTGAGCACTCAATCTAGGTTAGGGGAGCTAAATCCAAATTTACATGCTTTAGGTCATACGTGTTAAGTGTACTGATTTTTGTGTGATGAATTTCGTGTTGAGAGTGAGATGAATTTTGGGGTTTATGGGTTGGTCCTGCTGTATCGGGGTTTTGACCTAAATGTATGAATACCATGGAATTATGCATTGGATATGATGTAACTATGTGTGCTTGGTGTTTTGGGAACCAAATGTGGTCTAAATTATGCATAAATGTTGTTCAAATATGTGTAAAGTAACCTGGTATGAATTGGAGTGCAAATTGGTATTTGGTTACTGCTATTGCGTGCATAATCAGCGTAAGGACCTACAATTCTTGCCCAGACGAGCCAGGCTCACCTAGACGAGATTAGTAGAGACGCAAACCCTGTTGCTACCAGAGCGTCTCGCCCAGGCGACGTGGATTAGGTTTGAGCGACACGTACTCTCGCTCAGGCGAAAGATGTTCGCCTAGGCGAGATGGTGTTGAGGGCGACTTCTTGTTCAAGCGAGGAGTTTATGGTTTTTGAGCGAACCAGAGTCTCGCTCAAGCGAGATAGCCTTGCCTAAGCGAGATGTCTTGGTAATGTTTGGTGCTTCACGTGTATTTCAGCCCAAGCGAGTTGAATTGTGTTTTCGGGCGAGAGATGAACTCGCCTAAGCGAGAGGATCTCGCCTAAGCCAGATAACTTGGTGTTGTTGCTGTTTTAAGCTCGCTCAGGCGAAGTGAGCTAGCCTAAGTGAGGCTGCGGGCTTAGCTTGGGCGAGAGGTCCATAGCTTAAGCGAGTTTATGCGAGTTACTATGTTTCTTGTGCTTGTGAGTGGGTGTTTTGGCTGTTCATCATAAGGATAGATTGTATATGCATGTGGTGGGATGTTTGGGCTTGAAGGACTAAGTCCATTAGGGGTTTGGGATGTGCTCGGTGGTTGGACACATGATGGGCATGGAACTGGTTGAGTTCCCGTCGGCTCCTAATGGACGAGGAGTCCTTAGTATGGTGATTGCATGTGTCGGGCGCACGATGGGCAAGGAACTGTTATGTTCCCGTTGGCTACTATTGGGCGAGGAGTCCATAGTATGGTGATTGTGTGCGTGCTAGGGTCCAAGTTATGAGACTTGGATGTTTATACTACAGGCGAGGAGTCTGTAGGGCAGGACTATGAGCGGGATAGGCTCATAGGGTTGGACCATGAATGAGTTAGTTTCGTGGGAGCACAGGGAAGTCCCAAGACTTAGTTCATGCATATGAATCGTGAAGGACTATGAGGTCATGGTTGGGTGAATTAGAAATTATGAGTTTTGTACTTATATTGTTTTGGGTGGGGAAACATGTTTATTTAATTCATATATATTTTTATATTGTTATTGTGCATAGCTCACCCTATCTGTATGTGTATGGCGATGATCGAATAATTTGTTATCCGGGAGCAGATGATGTGACAGGTGAGCCAGGAGCTACTTAGAGACGGAGAGCAGGGTCTACTTGGGGCTTTTGAAAGGATTTTCATTTAATGGATTTTGATGTAATTTATGATTATGTTGAACTTTGGTATATTTTGTATTAAAGTAATTGCGAATATTTGAGTTATGCTGCAATTAAAGTTTTTAAATTTCCCGCGTTTTTGGGAAATAGTTATAATCAATGTGGTATTTATTTATTTAATATTAGTAATATTCCTTAGGGATGTTACAATTGGTATCAGAGCAAATGTTTTGAAAATATTTTAAAAAATATTTTGGGGCTTTTGGGAAGTGAGCTTACCGTTTGATTGTGTGTGTGATTTAGTGGTATGTAAGTAAGATATTGGTGGTTTTGTTTAACTAAGTGAAGTGGTTTTAACAGTTGTAATGTGGCGTATCCAAGCTATGGCTGCTAACAGAAGGAGGAGGAATAGTGGTGCTGATGACATTGCGGAGGCCATTCATTGGATGGTGGATGCGATGCAAACACCGGTGGTAGCGCAGCCTAGGACTGCCATTGCACCAGTTAGTGTAACATCCTACCCGAAAATTACTTATTTAAAATAAATAAGAATTAAAATAAAACAACATCCTCATTTATTTATCATCAATTCCCAAAACGCGGGAAAATTTAAATTTAAAAATTCAATGCGCCATTACAAAATAAGGAAAATGAGTCACATCGTTCATATTATCAATAAAATGTCTAAAACTTTTACAATTTATTCCATAGTGCAACATAGTAACTAGTGATAAAATAAATCTCCCAGAGATATCCGTCTCTAAGTATCTGCCTGCTCACCTACATCAACGTCTGCTCCCATGTAACAAGTTACATGATCATCGCCACACACACACAGATAGGGTGAGCTCATTTAAATAAAGTCAACAATATAATATTAAACACCATGTTAACAATTAAAAATCCAAAATAATACACTTTCCCCCTTTTCCTTTTTACTACTTCACTTCCAGCACTTTCATTAGACGTCTATCAATTCTATACCCTTTAAGTGAGAACAATGATGAATCTTTGCTGCACGAGTGTCTACTCGCCCCTCCGACTACAGGCCACCACCTGATAGTCCACACATGGGAATAACCTTGCCACAACATCTCACCGTGACACCAAGTGGAGCTCCCCAAAACAAACATAAGTTTGTAGCTGTTCCAGACTACCATATCTCTATCAGAATCACTCTGAAGAGGGCAATCACCCGAACCTCGCCGTACGAGCCACAACTCGCACACTCCACTGGACTTCCTAAACCACCAGGCTACAACCTGGAGTGGTTACGTGTTACCCCAATACAAGTTACACTTGTAACTAGGCCCCCAGCCAAAGCATCGCATCATGAACATCCCTTAAAGCGGTGTAGAAAACTTTCCTCGCGCACCATCACTGAACCAAAACTGCCTGGCGCGCATCACACGCCCTAGGCGAAACTTGACTCTAGACCGCCTGGCGGGCATCACACACTGCTAGGCGCCACGCGCCCACAGTACACTCACAGTACCGTCACCGTCTGGCGGCATCACTCCCTGGCTCGTCGTCGCTGCCTGGCGCCTTCACTCCCTCCGCCAGGCGCTCCGCTCCGCTGTGACCACTATCACTGATTTAATTTCCCATCCGCCTGGCGGCTCGCTTACGCCACCAAGAGCTATACCAGTAGCACAATGCTACTGGTTTTTAAGCACCTCAACAGATCCCAACGGATTTCCAAACATACGAATCACCCAAGTATAACACAATTATGATTTACCAGTCATATATCTATAACAAATTACATCACACTCAGTTAGGCATGCCAACCAATCCAATATTATCATGCATCCATACTCACCCTCGTTTACCCCTTTTAAACATATCTCATACATTCCGCATACTCCCAATCATAAAACCACACATTCTGGAATTTATATACCGCATGACATTACACTTTAATCCATATTACATATGTACCATACCAACAATTCACAATCACAACACATGCCTAAGAAAAGATCACACTAACCATACCATTTCATATACCCTTATCTTACTCTTATTCTCAAATTAACATACCACCTGAAACTATATTACTACTTACACCCACACGTTTAAAAGAATTTACTATTTATATTATACCTCACATTTTCATTTATCTCAATCTCCCCTTAGTCCTATTTAACTCAATTTTTCCCTTTTGTATTCAATTTTCTTTAAATCATACACTTACAACTTGCCTGTTAGAGCTGTACAACACTCACTGCACTCCCAAACCGCCTGGCGGCAGATCACGCACCGCCAGGCGGTGCATACATATCTGGAAATCTCCAGATTATTTTCCTGCACCGAAACGCACGCAAACCTGCCTATCCAATCTTCCCCTTCATACAGACATAGTTTTATATCAAAGCACCCTCCCGAAATCATACATCAAATATATTAATCTCAATTCTGCAAAGCCATCCCCACCAAGCATTTACATGATTTACGTTGTTGATCACTGAGACCATCATAATCCCAACCCCCAATTTCATATCGAAAAATAGTGTTTTGCAACAAAATCAACATATGCAGAGCCTTTCAACATCAAAATTCACCCTCAAGCATACAGACATCACGTCCACATCACAGGTATCCCAAAAACATAAAAAATGACCAAAAACAGTGAAACTGGGTTCGTGCCGACTGGCGGTTCATCAGTGATACCCAGAAACTGGGTCTGGTGGTTGTGTCGCCTGGCGGTCATGCGCGACCCGCCAGGTGGTTTCTGGAAAATTTCCAAAAACCCGATTTCATCTCTGATTTTTCACAAAAATTGTAATCCCAACCCCGCATACATCACGATTCAATCGATGATAAATCAAAACAACATCATACAAAACAATAGGAACTCCCCTAACCTGGATTCCTTGCTCAATTTGCTAAAAGTGCTACTTCTTCCTTCTTTGTCAATCACCCTCTTGCTCTCCTACCAATTCAGACCCCAAACCTCTCCCAATACTCACAATCACTCTTCCTTCGTGCTCTCTTTCTAGTATAGACTCAGACTTGACAAAATCTTTCCTAACACTCCATTTTTACCTTTTAAACAATGTCTAAATTTAAGTTGATAGGGTAAAAACGGATTTCTCCTTTAATTAATCGTTAATGGCCATTCATGACCCCTCCTTGACAGTTTTTCAACCTCCATTGGCTGCTAGGTCAGCTAGGGTTTCCTCTAACCCTTCCCATTCCGCCCAAATCTACCATAAAAAAATATAAGGTTTAATTTGAGCTCTGCAGGACTTGAACCACGACCATATCAATACCAAGTCAATGCCAAACCATCAAGCCAAATTCATGTTTCATGCTAACAATCATTATCCAATAAACATACTATTTCACAACATGATCATCATATATTTAAAATAATAATGAATAATAACACAAAATGGCATACTTAGGACTCGAACCCAAGTCCTCTCACACAAACAAAGTACTCTCAACCACTTGAGCTAGTACTTTTCCACGTCATGAAGATTAGCATTTAATGCCATAAAACTTCTCCCACTCTCATTAATGAAATAATTAATTATTTAATTATTTAAATTTAGCGGGTCTTACAGTTATGGTGCCTACTGTGGAGAATTTCCTACGCCACAAGCCAGCGGAGTTCACTGGTAAAGCATCTCTTGATGAAGCGGAGGCCTGGCTTTGCAAGTGTGAGAAGATATTCACAGTGATGAACTGCGCGGATGAGCAAAATTACTGTTTGCCACCTACCTTTTGAATGATGATGCCGAGTACTGGTGGGGGGGATGCAACAACAGATGCGGACCCGAGAGGAACAGGTTGATTGGACCAACTTCAGGACGCGTTTCCTGGAGAAATACTTTCCTGACACGGCTAAACAAGACAGGGAAGCTGAGTTCCTTGCACTGCAGCAGGGAGATATGACGGTGTAGGAATATGTGAACAGGTTTGAGCACCTGGCGAGGTATTACTCGCAAGCCATTACTGAAGAATGGAGATGTTTAATGTTTGAACGAGGACTCAGACATGAGTTGAAGAGGGTGGTAACACCGTTGCGAGAGAGGAGATTCCTAATCTTGGTGGAACAGGCCAAAAGTGCTGAGCACCTGGAGAAGGGCCCTGGCCCAATTGTGAGTAGACATCAGAGGAATGTCGCAGAGGCACAGCAAATGAAGAAGCCGTATAGCTGGCCACAGACGTCTCAGGGTCCTACTTATTACTAGTGTGGAGGACTCCATTTAAAAAGAAATTGTCCACAGCTGACCAGAGGGGTAGGGGGATCTAGTGATCGTCGCAAGTGCTTCATATGCGACAAACCAGGTCATTTCACGAACAATTGCCCTGAGAAGAAGAGCCCTGGTGCGGAGAAACCAGCAATAGCATCGCCAATAGAGCGAGCTAGGGCAGCGGCCAGAGTCTTTACCCTGACCACTACCGAGGCTACACAGTCGGGTAATCTCATCCTTGAACCTTGTGTAATGTTTGGTAATTTGGTATTGGTGTTGTTTGATTCCGGGGCAACCCATTCTTTTATTTCTAATGTGTGCGTGGGGAGATTGCAATTGGTGACACGTGATTTAGGATGTGAGTTGCTTGTGTCAACTCCCTCCTCAGGTCATTCTATGGAAGTGGCAGGTTGCAGATTCAAGGTGAACTTTGTGTGCTTGCCTTTGAAGGGACTGGATGTAATCTTGGGGATGGAATGGCTGTCTAAAAATCACGTCATAATTGATTGTGGACGGCGCAGTTTGGTATTCCCAGAACAAGATGGATTGGAGTTAATCTCGACGCAGAGGGCGATGAACGAAGCCGAAGCCGGAGCCACCTGCTTTATGATAGTGGCTCATGCAGAGAAGAATAGTACCGCCGAGAATATCAGTGTGATTCCAGTCGTGGAGGAGTATGCCGATGTATTTCCAGATGAAATACCCGAGTTGCCACCGAGTAGGGATGTGGATTTCTCCATTGATCTCATCCCTGGAGCTAGCCCAGTATCCATGGCGCCTTATAGAATGGCACCAGCGGAGTTGGGTGAGCTGAAGAAGCAAATTGAAGATTTGCTTGAGAAGAAGTTCATCCGGCCAAGGGCGTCACCCTGGGGAGCACTAGTACTCCTGGTAAAGAAGAAGGACGGTAGTTCAAGGTTGTGTGTGGATTACCGTCAGTTGAATAAGCTGACCATAAAGAATAAGTATTCGCTGCCGAGGATAGATAATCTATTGGATCAGCTGAGGGGAGCCGCAGTGTTCTCTAAGATTGACTTGAGGTCTGGATATCATCAGATCTTGGTCAGACTAAAGGATGTGCAGAAGACGACATTCAGATCACGTTACGGGCATTATGAGTATGTAGTGATGCCGTTCGGGGTGACAAATGCTCATGCTATTTTCATGGACTACATGAACAGAATATTCCGACCATACCTGGATCAGTTTGTTGTCGTGTTCATTGACGACATACTAATATACTCGGAGAGTCGGGATGTACATGCAGATCATCTGAGAGTGGTGCTAGGAATTCTCAAAGAGCATAAACTGTATGGGAAGCTGTCAAAGTGTGAGTTTTGGCTAGATGAGGTATAGTTCTTGGGCCATGTAAGCTCAACCCAAGGCATAACAATAGACCCAGCGAAGATTGAGACAGTGGTGAAGTGGGAGAGACCACAAACAGTTACTGAGGTAAGGAGCTTCTTAGGTCTGGCAGGTTATTACAGGCGATTTGTGGAGGGGTTCTCCAAGCTGGTGAGTCCCTTGACTCAACTCACTAGGAAGGACCAGCCTTTCTCTTGGACAGACAAGTGTGAGGTCTATTTTGAGGATATGAAGAGGATATTGACCACTACACCCATATTAGCTATTCCTGACACCGCCAAGACGTTTGAGGTGTACTGTGATGCTTCATACCAAGGTCTAGGTTGTGTGTTGATGCAGGAGAAACGACCTATTGCTTATGCATCTCGTCAACTGAAGGTGCATGAGAAAAATTATCCTACTCACGACTTAGAATTGGGCAATGGTTTTTAATCTCAAAACATGGAGGCACTACTTGTATGGGGCACAGTTTCAGGTATTCAGTGATCACAAGAGCTTGAAATACTTGTTTGATCAGAAGGAATTGAATATGAGACAGAGGCGCTGGATGGAATACCTGAAGGACTACGACTTTGAGCTGTTATACCATCCTGGTAAGGCTAATGTCGTAGCAAACGCTCTAAGCAGGAAGAAATCTCATGTGTCTTCCATGATGATTAAGGAGTTGGAGTTGATCGAGAAGCTACGAGATATGAATCTGGGATTAGATATGGAGACATATCACATACGGTGCAACATGTTGAGGATCACTAATGAGTTTTTAGACGAGGTCCGGGTGGAACAGGGTAAGGATCAGGAGTTGCAGCATATCATTAGTGATTTGGGCACAGAGAAGAGAAAAGACTTCAGGATGGGTAGGGACGGCATCCTGCGATTCAGAGAGAGTGTGTATACCCAACAGTCGGGTACTGAGGAAAATGCTCTTGGATGAAGGGCATAAGAGTCGTCTTAGCATACACCCAGGTATGACTAAGATGTACAAGGATTTGAGGACAACTTTCTAGTGGACTGGTATGAAAACTGATGTGGCAGATTATGTGGCATCTTGTCTAGTGTGTCAGAAAGCGAAGATAGAGCATCAGAGGCCAGGTGGTACATTAGAGCCTCTTGAGATCCCTCAGTGGAAATGGGATAGCATTCCCATGGATTTTGTTACTCACCTACCGAGGTCAGTGAATGGGCATGATTCCATATGGGTAATAGTGGACAGATTAACAAAGTGCGCTCACTTTCTACCTATTAATCAGAAGATGTCCCTGGATAAACTGGTAGAGTTGTACGTTAGGGAGGTAGTCAGATTACATGGTGTGCCTGAGAGTATCATATCGGATAGAGATCCGAGGTTTACATCGAGGTTTTGGCAGTCATTGCAGAACACTTTGGACACTCAGTTGAGAATGAGCTCGGCATACCATCCTTAGACGGATGGCCAGTCTGAGAGAACCATACAGTCTCTAGAGGACTTATTGAGAACGTGTGTTCTGGATCACCTCGGGACTTGGAGTGATGTGCTACGACTAGTGGAGTTCACTTATAATAACAACTACCATTCTAGCATCGGGATGGCACCATACGAGGCTTTGTATGGCAGGAGGTGTCGAACACCTTTGTGTTGGCAGCAAGATGGGGAAGCGGTGGTACTTGGTCCAGAGTTCTTACAACAGACCACTGAGAAGATAAGGGTAATATGGGAACGGATGCGTGCAACTCAAAGTCGGCATAAATCCTACGCAGATAAGAGGAGGAGGCCACTCGAGTTTGAGGCTGGTGACCACGTATTTCTCAGAGTTACACCTACAGCAGGTATTGGGAGAGCATTGAAGTCAAGGAAGTTGACCCCTCGATTCATCGGTCCATATCAGATTACGAGGCGAATTGGACCGGTGGCGTTTGAGATTGCATTGCCACCTCACTTGGGAAACCTGCACAATGTTTCCCACGTATCACAGCTGAGGAAGTACGTGGCGCATCCTACTCACGTGCTGGAGCAGGATGATGTTCAGGTGCGTGAGAACCTGACTCTTGGGGTTGGATCGGTGAGGATTCTAGATTCTCAAGTCAAACAACTCAGAGGGAAGGAGATTCGGACTATGAAAGTTCTCTGGGATGAGGCAACCCAAAAGATGACTTGGGAGATGGAAGAACTCATGAGGAAGTCTTATCCTTATCTCTTTACTGGTAAGTCTTATTTTCGTGGAAGAAAACTTTAAAAGGTGGGGGTAATGTAAGACCCGAGAAAATTAATTAATTAATTAAAATATGCGGGAGGAAGGCGTCTTTATGACATTAATTGTTGTATAATGTGACGTGGAAAAGTACTAGCTCAAGTGGTTGAGAGTACTTTGATTGTGTGAGAGGACTTGGGTTCGAGTCCTATATATGCCAATTATGTGTCGTTGTTTTATGATTTGTTTTTTTTTATAATATGTAAGAGTGTGGAATTTGAAATGTAAACTTGTGATGATTGTTTATGTCACCAAAAGTGAATTGGTACAGTGGTTGTGCTTTGGCCTTATGAGTGGAAGGTCACGGGTTCAAACCTTGGTGGGCAAAGAATAAGCTTTATTTTTGCTAACTAATAGGTGTGGTATGAATGTGAAAGGGTAAAGAAAAGCCTAGCAGAATGGGGCCCCAAGGGGGCTGGGAAATTACCAAATAAGTAACATTGAGGAGGAATTAAAAAGCCCAAACTCGTTTTATTTTTAAAACTAGTCTAAAAGGCACCTATAAAAGCCAAAATTTAGGTTAAAGGAAGGGTTTTGGCATTTGTGGTGAACTGCTAAAGTGAGGGACACGAAATTGAGAGTGTGAGCAGAATTTTTGGTGTGCAAGGGCTGAAGCAAGAGGGAGGTTGGAAATCAAGGTGTTTGTCTTCTCAATTTTGAGCACAAATTCCAGGTTAGGGGAGCTGAACCCAAAATTCGTATTGTTGTGTGTATTGTATGTTTTGATGGATTTTTGTGCGGAAATTGGTGATGCTTATGATGGAAATTGGGGGTTGTGAATTTGGTACTGATGTGTCTTGGATTTGGGGCTAAATGCATGAAAAAGAGGGGTTATACATGGAATATGCGGGAATGAGGTGGAAAATTGGGTTTTGGGGACTTTCTAGAGTATATACTATGCCAATTTGATGTTGCAAATTGTGTAAATTGATTTGGTATGCTCGAATTCTGTTTGGTATGCTTTATGGTGCGAATTGGACAAGGTTGGAGTGAGTCGAGTGCGTGATCAGTGAGGGTATCTGCATTTCTCGCTCAAGCAAGCTTGGTTCGCCTAGGCGAGATTGGTAGAGACGCATACCCTATTGCCATTCGAGCGTCTCGCTCAAGCGAAGAGAATGAGTTTTGAGCGACATAGACTCTCGCTTAGGCGAGTGAGGTTTGCCTAAGCGAGATAGCGAGGGAGTTGCGCGTGTTGAGCGCGATTTCTCGTCCAGGCGAGGGTTTTATGGGTTTGAGCAAACTTGGGTCTCGCCCAGGTGAGATGGCCTCGCCTAAGCGAGATGTCTTGGTCATGTGTGGTGTTTTGCGTGTATTTTAGCCCAGGCGAGATGGAAATGGGTGTTTGGGCGAACGGGTGGCTCACCCAGGCGAGAGGATCTCGCCTAAGCAAGATGACGTGTTTTGGTTGCTGAGTTAAACTCGCTCAGGCGAGGTGGACTAGCCTAAGCGAGATTGAGGGTCTAGCTTGGGCGAGGAGTCCCTAGCCTAAGCGAGTTTATGCGATTTTCTATGTTTCTATGTGCTTGTGAGTGTGTTTGGTTGTTATACTAGGATAAGATTGTATATGCATGTGTTGTGGTGTGCGGGCTTGAAGGACTAAGTCCATTAGGGGTCTGGGATTTGCTCGGTGGTTGGACACATGATAGGCATGGAACTAGTTGAGTTCCCGTCAGCTACTAATGGGCGAGGAGTCCTTAGTATGGTGATTGCATGTGTCGGGCGCACGATGGGCAAGGAACTGTGATGTTCCAATCGGCTACTATTGGGCGAGGAGTCCATAGTATGGTGATTGCGTGCGTGCCAGGGTCCAAGTGTGAGACTTGGATGTTTATACTACAGGCGAGGAGTCTGTAGGGCAGGACTATGAGCGGGATAGGCTCATAGGGTTGGACCACGAATGAGTTAGTTTCGTGGGAGCACAGGGAAGTCCCAAGGCGTAGTTCATGCATATGACTCATGAAGGACTATGAGGTCATGGTTTGGGTGATTTGGAAATTATGAAGTTAATTATGTTATTTTGGGTTGGGAAATATATATTTATTCATGTTTTATTTATATATTGTGCATAGGTCACCCTTTCTGTGTGTGTGTGGCGATAATCGGATAACTTGTTATCCGGGAGCAGATGATGTGACAGGTGGGCCAGGAGATGCTTAGACTCGAAGCGAGGGCTAGCATGAGATATTTTGTAAATACATATGTATACGTTTACTATTTTGTTTTTGAGAATATTATGTAAACCCGGCAGGAGCCGTTGACTTTTATTCCAGTTTTATGAATCATGGATTCCTGGATTTAAGGATTTTAATTGTTTAAGATTTAAATTTCTCGCATTTTTGGGAAATAGTTTTTATTAAATGTGGCACTTGTTGGATTTCGGATTTTTATTTATTTATTATAAGTAATATTCCTTAGGGATGTTACATGGAGAAATGCACCAAGAGGATCGTCCAAAGAGAGAAGAATCTTCTTTGATTGAGGTTTTTCTTATATTGATGCAATTTCAGTTAAAATGGAATATAATTTAAGTTTGAATATAATAAACATGTAAACTTAAAAATGTAGTGTATTTGTGGGTTTAAGAGTCTGTACCGGGGGGTCAGTAACAACCAAATCTCTAGGCCAGGCGAGGATACACCGGAATGCTTGTGCCACAGTATACACCTCATCTGTTGGCACAGGAACTAAAGCAAACGGCATGAGAACCTCCTCTACCGTGACCTTAACCTCATCCTCTGATAACTCCATGCCATGAAGAACT
>Ga0214545_1006355_pt1 | contig 20618 bp, 8 predicted proteins | sample CNSS4metaG_FD_160064 | JGI IMG/M metagenome (GOLD analysis project Ga0214545, IMG submission 160064) | Root nodule microbial communities from cowpea collected in UCLA plant growth center, Los Angeles, California, USA - CNSS4 | ecosystem: Host-associated > Plants > Roots > Nodule | place: USA...
TACGTTGAGGGCCAATAAGTTATTTGCGAACAAGGAAAAGTGCACGTTTGGGCAAGAAAGTATCGAATACTTGGGTCATATTATATCGATACAAGGAGTTGCGGTTGACCCAAATAAAGTGAGTAGTTGCGGTTGACAAAAAAGGATGGATTCAAGTGGAATGAAAAGGCCCAAGAAGCTTTTGAGGAGCTTAAAAGGAGGATTACTACAGCACCTGTGTTGCAATTACCAAACTTTAATGACGATTTTTTTTTAGAGTGTGATGCTTCCGGGACAAGAATTGGGGCTATCTTAATGCAGCACAAGAGACCTGTTGCTTACTACAGCATAGCGTTGAGTCCCCGTAACTTAACTAAGTCAGCATATGAACGAGAATTGATGGCGGTGGCACTTGTAGTACAACATTGGAGACCTTACCTGTTGGGGTGGAAATTCACTGTGTTTTCTGATCAAAAAAGTCTCAAACAATTATTACAACAACGTATTACAACGAGAGGGTAGCAAAATTGGGTGGCAAAACTCTTGGGGTACAATTTTGAGATAGTTTATAAGCCGGGGAAAGAGAATCGAGGAGCTGATGCTTTGTCTCGTAGCAAAGATGAAATGGGGCTGAACAATATGATTTATTTCCCAGTATGGTTGGATTGGCAAGAGCTCAATACTGAAGTACATGCAGATAAAAGGTTGCAAAAAATAATTGAAGAAGTGCAGCAAGGACGTGGCGAGAAGTTCTGTGCGGGATTTGTTTATAAACAAGGAGTACTTTATTATAAAAATCGCCTAGTCATTTCGGAGAAATCTGTTTGGATTCCGAAATTTTTGGAAGAGTTTCATGCTATTCCTCAAAGTGGTCATTCAGGGTTCTATCGTACATACAGAAGGATAGCAGCAAATTTGTATTGGAAAGGAATGAAGAGAGACGTCCAACAGTATGTTCAAGCTTGTGACACGTGCCAAAGACAAAAATATATTACAGCAGCCCCTAGTGGTCTTTTGCAGCCATTACCAATTCCGGAGAGGGTCTGGGAAGACATTAGTATTGACTTCATCACGGGATTACCAAGATCAAAAGGGTTTGAAGCAATCTTGGTGGTTGTAGATCGATTGACAAAATACTGTCATTTTGTGCCTCTTAAACATCCTTATAGCGCGAAGACTCTTGCTGAAATTTTTGTGAAGTAGGTAGTGCGGCTACATGGAGTTCCGAATTCTATTGTGAGTGATCGAGACCCCTTATTTATGAGTGTATTTTGGAAAGAGTTTTTTAAAATGCAGGGAACCAAGCTGAAAATGAGCACAGCCTACCTGTGATGCCCGGATACGGATACAGATACGGACACGACACGGACACGGATACGGAGATACGGCAAAATTGAAAAAGTATAAGACACGGACACGGCAATATACATATTAAAATCTAATAATTTTATTTCATAATAAAAAAAACATTTAAAATATCATAATGTTTGAGGCTTATATATGTTAATCTTCATCAAAAAATACAACTTCTAATTCTGGTTCATCGAGAGATAGGCTAGCAATATCAAGAATTTCATTATCATCCATTGAAAAATCATCTCCAGCAATATCCCACATGCTAGTTTCCTTTTCCTTGTATTTTGAAGAGTTTCTTGAAAGAAGACGAAGAATACCAATCAAATAAAATATTTGAGTAATAAAGAAAAAATCAAATAAAATATTTGAGTAACAAAGAAAAAATCAAATAAAATATTTGAGTAATAAAGAAAAAATCAAATAAAATATTTGAGTAACAAAAGAAAAAATCAAATAAAATATTTTAGTAATAAAGAACAATCAAATAAAATAATATAGTGCCATTAAAAAGAGAAGGGCGTGAAAAGGGTGAAAAGGGCGTGAACAGAGAGCGTGAACAGAGAACCATCTTCCTCGCGAGGTGTCCGCCGCGCATCCGAGCAGCTACAGGTGTCCGCCGACGCGTGTCTCCGACCTGGCCGTGTCTGATCCAGAGAGAAGCCTTCGACACCGTGTCGTGCAGGTGTCCGCCGCGCCTCCGCGTCCGTGTCCGCTTCGGGAGCGGGAAGCGGCGTCCAACCACCGTGTCGGAGCATCACAGGTGGGAATAGAAAGGGACTCGATGGTGTGTGACATAATAAGCCAAACAAACCTTGTGAGAACATACATTGATAATTTTTTATACTATAGTATGGAAATGAAACTTTTGTAGTCTAGCTCAACCTCACGCGTAAGGTTTTCACCCTACTTATATACTATGATTTGCTTATATATCTAACCAATGTTAAATTTAAGCATACTCCTTACACCAATGATTGAACATCTTGAGTGTGTAAACATAAGAGATTTAATAGCAGATGACACGATAAGTCTAACAAACCTCACTAAAGCTTGTACTTGATAAACTTTAGTATTGCCTTATAGATTAGACTATAAGTCTAACTTAATCTTGGAAAACTAATAAATCAACAAGATTTGGAACTCACCTATCTATCTATCTATCTATCTATATATATATATATATATATATATATATATATATATATATATATATATATTACAATTTGATCATACTTTCAAATAATAATAATCTCCAACATCTGTTAGAGAAATATAATGTAATATTAAGAATAAAATACATTAATACTTGCATTAGGACTATGAAGAAGTATGATGATAAGTTTGCATGAATTATTTTAAAACATGAGATTGATTATTGATCCTAATTTAAGACATTCGTTAACGGAACAAATATTACTTGAAAAGTATGGTTTTGTACCAATAAATAAGACGTTATTACATTGTGTATAGGCTAAACTAAACAACTTAAGTAAAGTAAAGGGCTTTATGCAAAGTCATGTAATGAATTAGTTCATTAAATTGCAATAAAAACAAATACAAATGAATGGAATATGGTGAGACGGACATTCAATCTCGTAAATGATAATAATCCTCTATTTTGAAAGATATTTATTTTTTTCTTAATGCAATAAGGAAGGAGTTTGTAAGAGGGGGCAAACTATGGTTGGGTATTAATGGAGGTTTGATATTTGTTATTACCCTAAATGACAACAAAGGAGCATTCCGTGTAGTTATTGTCTTAATTTGATACATGTTTTTGCATGTGGGATTTGAATCATGTTGTTTTTACAAATTTCCCTGTACGAAACATATCTAAGTTTATGCTTTGTGATTGTTTGCCAAATATACAAAAGTTTGCACGATGCTTATTGTAAGTTCATCTTACTAGTGTTTGTTACTTGGTTATAAGCTATCATGCACCAATACTTCCACTTGAGTTATGTATCTGTGTCCGACATGTATTCGTGTCCGATACTTTATGATACTTTATCGATACTTATTATTGAAGGATCTAATTTATAAAGTCGTAGTACATTACAAGAAATTTTTTGAATAATGACAAATTTTAGTGACAACAAATATTTAGTCACTATGCAGTGACCAATTTAGGTACCTATTTAAAATCTAAAAATTATTGACAACTAAAATAGTTCCAAACAATTATAATTGATCTGTACATTAATAATTAAAATATTTTTTATTATGAATTGGTTTCTAAATTAGTTACTAACATTATCTACCAATGTTTTGACTACCAAAATAATTCGTTTCTAAATTATCCGCTAACATTAGCTACTACCAATGATATATTTATTATGTTTTTAAGAATTATTATACATTTTTCAATATTTATATATCACGTATCGTATCCTATTATTTTCAAAATAAATGTATCGTCGTATCAGATATGTGTTGATCCAATACACATATCGTATTCGTGCATCATAGGTTATAAGTAAAATATTAAGGAGATAAGTTTTTTCAGTGGCATGTGGCTTATGAAGTGTACAACCATATACAATATTAATTTGTTTACAATACAATATTCAATACATGGTTCTTTCTTGTGATTTATGGTCTATGAAGACCTAGCATTTTTTTTCTTATGGGAAGAATGTATTTAAAATGAAAAGTATCATGTACATTGTGAATTGAATATTTGTTGATTAGCACCGATGGCGGAACTTGGATAAAACACTTATGGGTGCCAAATTACATTTTTTATATATAATTTTTTTTAGTTAAAAAAAAAAACTCTTTATTTTGTTTCATTTCCTATGCTTTAAACAAGCACACATAATAGTAGAATTCAAAAAAATATGACTATCATTCGCTATTATATCATGATATCAAACCATGAATATAAACCCTTCGTACCTCATCAATTTGATTGGGTGAGTATTGTTAAATTTGAGGACGCTTTTCTCGGATCGCGTTCTAATGAAATTTTAAATTCATTACATGTAATTATAGGAATTTTAGAGATTTGTTTTTCATTGTCTTGAATTCTTGATTCTCCTGAAAATTTTCAAGTTTAGTTAAAATAGATGCATTTTTTTTTTCATTTTTATCACAAACCTTCCTCCTTCAGAAAAACAATCAATTATTTTACTCTTTATCATAATCTTTCTAATATAAATTTATCACTTCTCACCTATTTTTTAAAAAAGATAAAATTTATATTCACAAATCACAATTATCACATTACAAAACATAACAAAACACATACTTTAATTAAATAAGCAACCTGTATAAATTCAAAACTTTAAAAAATTTACCATAGGCAGAAAAGCACAAAATTCCTAAATTTCATAATTAAGGGTTGATAGATGATCCATATAAGTTATTAATTTTTTATAGTGCAATATTCAATATATCACTTGTTATTTATGACCTATGACGAACTGATCATTATTTTGCTTGTGAGAATAATGTATTAAAAGTAAAGATATTTCAGGAGATTTATAACATTGTTTTGAATGACTAATTGAGAAAATTTGTAAGAAGCACCCATGTGGGATATTCACCACACTTTGTCATGTCAAGAATTAGAAAGTGCAGGTTTAACTTAATACTACAAAATTAGCTTTTGATGTGAAACTTACATTCATTTATATACTATAATTTGACCACATCTCTACTCGATGTGAGATCTTCAACATATATTTTCTCGCTACTGGACATTTTGAGTGTGAAATTAAATGTGTGGATAGTATGACAACAAAATAATAGTAACGGATAGAACATGACCAACAAAAATCGTACAAGGATAAGCTCGTAACTATCTCAAAAGGTAAATTTAGTTCTAACTCAACCTTATAAAATCAAATTACAATGTGACGTTTACTCTCACTTTACGCTATAATTTAGTTATATCTTTAATCGATATGGGATCTTCAATAGTTAACGACTACCAGTGCACAATAAATAATTTAAACTCTATGTATCAATGTGATCGTTAAGACTCTACTATAAGTTCATCAATAGTATCTCAAGCATAAATTTATATCTCGATATTAAGACTAGTTATAAACAAATAATCACCTTTAAATTAAAAAAGTACTCATTGAGAAGTTATGAATTAACACATTCAAAACCTAATTGACCATTTATCCTTATATATTATTTCATGATTGTTTTTAGATCAAACATGAAACAAATATACTAATTATGTCCAATATTATATTTTTTTAACAAGACAAATAAATTATTAATATATATCAAATAAAATAAGTTGAAGATTAGTAAAACAAATTTAAGATTATTTATGAGTCTTAGAAAATGGATTTTGAAACCAATTAATAAGATGATGTTTGTACTCTGCTTATATACATGTATATATATAAGCATGATACAAATATTGTCAAAAAAGATATTGAAGAGTCTCACATCGACTAGGAATAAGATAAAATTATAATATATTATGATATAATATACAATTTTACTTTATTCCTAGTCGATATGGGACTCTGCAACATATTTCTTGACAATATTTATGCCATGCTTATATATTTCGGGGGTGTGTAACACACCACTCAGATTAAGGACATACATGTTAGAGATAGAAAAGGACTCGACAATGTCAAACATAATAAACTAAACAAACCTTATGAGTACAAATATTTATAAGTTTTTATACTATATTATGAAATTGAAATTTTTTAGTCTAGCTAAACCTCACAAGTAAAGTTTGCACTGTACTTATGTTTTGTAATTTGACCATATATCTAAGCAATATTAAATTTCAACACACCCCTTGTACTAAAGATTGAAGATTTTGTTTGTGAAAACAAAGGAGACTCAATTCCAAGTGATTTGACGAGTCAAACAAATCTCGTTAAAGCATGCACTAGATAAAATTTAGTATTGTCTATAGTTCAGACTTTAAGTCTACCATAATCTCGAAAAACTAACATATCACACAAAAATTACATTTCATTTATATATTATAATATAACCATACATTCAAATAATAAAATCTCTGTCTGTTAGAAAAATATAATGTAATATTAAGAATAAAATATAAGTACATTTTTTAGAGACTTTAAAATTTTAATAATTTATTAAGAAAATAATTAAAAAAAAAACAATTTATCGAGGACTCAATAAAATGACTACATAAAACTTGTTTAAGCCTTATGCACATTTCATGCTTTGCTTCTTGGAAGGTGTAAAATAGTGGAGATTTACAATATTGATGCTAAGAATACATTTTTGCATAGTAGACTATATTTATAAAGGTTCTAGTTTTGAAAATACAACTTTACGAGTTTACATTGAAGAATGAATTGTACGACTTCACGTAGTAATGTATCCGAATGGAAAATTATGCTTATATAATATCAGGATGTGGTTTGAATATCTTAAGTTCCACATTGAGTAAATCAGTTTCCAAAATTTCTTTTTCTTTATATAAAACTTTGTTGTAAACAAAAATATATTTATTTAAGTGAATCTAACTGCAAGCGAAGACTGGCATGTCAAATTCAAGGTACGTTTTTTCAACTTCTTCTTTTTTAATCATTTTAGTTTTATTTTTACTTGTAAGCTATTTGTTTTTTATTTTATTTTATATGGCGTTTAAATTTAGATGACTTATCAATTATTATGCATTTGAAACTGCTTCATTGAGAGAACTTGATTGATGGATTGACAACAATTTCATAGGTTACTAACAACAAATTTTATAGCATAATTCAATTAGGAAAGATAAAGAAAATTTGTATTTATAGATATATAGGGATAAAATTCATGACGTATAGTAAATGAGTATTTTTAATGATATTTATCAATAATAAATATGAGCATTTTTAAGTATGGGTTTTGGTGATGGAATAAGTACATGTATTATGGTATTTGACTGCAGATATTTGTTACTTACTCGTAAAATCCGTTATGGATATTAATCGAATATCTTTAATGATAGTTAATATGAATATTTAAATTACCGTTCATTAATGGGATATATACATGTATTATGATATTTAACATGCGGATACTTAATATCTATTCATGATTTGTTTTATATATTTTTTGGATAATAATTATTTTGAGTTTTATTTTATTATTATTATTTTTTTAAAAAAATTTATGTTTTCATGCAACTCATTCAAATTAATATGTTGTCGTTCCTACATAAAACATCACTTGTTTCCTTCTATATACTATCATGCATCTTTTAAACATACATTATATAAATAAACTATCTTACATTGAAATTATTTATGAAACTTATATTATGTCTAATTTTAATATCAGCACAAATCCTCATTTAAATAATAGTAATTAATAACTAAAATATTGCTATTTATGTTAATATATTTTTTCTTATCTATAATCTATAACAATATATAAAGATGATTCCGTCTTTTGTGTCCAAATTTTATAATACCAATTCTACCCTTTCCAATATAATTATTTATTAATTTTTTAAAAATTAATGATTATTTTTACCTATTTTCTATAAAATGGTTTATCTTTTTTTATTTATATATTCATCAATAATTAATTTTTCTATTCATTTCACTTTATTTTTAACATTTCACTTCATTTTTAATAAATATAAATTTATTTTATACATTAACTTAATAACATTACACTATTATCGCGCCTGTGTATTACAGTAGTAATATATAAAGAAGATTTCCTCTTTTGTGTTCACATTTCAAAATTCCAATTTTATCCTTTAAAATATAATTATTTATTAAATTTTTTAAAATTGTTCGTTACTTTTAAAGTTTTTTTATAAAATCGTCTATTTCTGTTTCTTTTTTCTTTTTCTATTTATCAACCGTTATTGTCTCATCTTTTCTGTTATATTTCACTTTATTTTTAATTTTTAACAAATATAATTTTGTTTTTTATATTAACTTAATAACACATATCTAAAAAATGCTTACACACAGACATGTGATAGCACCTGTGTTTATACTTTTTATTTCTAAAAATAAATAAATAATTATATTTATAATTATTTACTTTATCTTGGATTTAATAGATAGTGTGTACACTAAGATTAAGTAGTATCAATTAAATTAGATGCTAGAATGTAAACATAGATGTATAGACATTTTAATGGGTATTCAGAGATGATGAATAATTTAATATTCACTTACATATGGATTAGATATGAGTTTCATATTATCTATATTTGTATATTTTCTAAAAAAAGTAAATTAAAATTTAATTTATATTTTATTAGATAAAATTAAAATATAATTTATGTTTTATTAAATTAAATTTAATTAACTTAATATTATTTTAATTTATATTATATTATATTTTATATATTTGTGTAATTTTATTTTAAAAATTTAAAAATTATTGTTTCTTTAGATAGCTGTGGGTATCATGAATATCTATCCACATGTTTCAAACAATTTGCATACATTTTTAAATTACCATCCCATACAAATTAGATTTTTTTTGTATTGCAGATCAAGTATTTGATATTGCTATCCATATTTGACTCGTTACAATTCTTATCTCTAACCATACTTATACATTTTATTTTTTATAAATTATTATTATTTTTTAAATATTTGTGAGCATTATAAATATTTACAAATTTAAAAAATCTTTTTAAATGACCATTTCATAAGAGTTAGATTTTTTATTACGAATCATTCTCACACATTTTATTTTTTATACACTTTGTATGAAATCCTATTATTCTAGTGTAAAAATAAATACATATATATATATATATATATATATATATATAATTTCTTAGATTCTGAGTATACTTAATTTTAATATTTAACTAGTGGTATTTTTCGATCTTTATATTTTAAAAGAATAATGCCAATTTAGAAAAGAATAGACCAAGTTACATGTATTTAAAAGATATAAAAGAATAAAAAAGAATTATACAATTAAATATAAAAATCGAATTAATTAAATTATTAATTAATCAAATTTTTAACTATACATTTTTTTATTTTACTGTCCTTTTCTACACTTAATAAAATGTTAATATTTATAACTTAGGTATTTATTTATCATCACTTGTGCAAATTGACCCTACCCCATAATTCTCTGGAAGTTTCCGAGAGAAGTAGGAGAAGAAATAATTAGAGAAGATTAGAAGTGCTCTTTCTTCTTCTGATAATAAAAAGCGGTCCGAATTTTTTCCTCTGCCCTATGCTCACTTTTTCACTTCCCGGTTTTCTCTCTATGGCTGGGAGTGAGTGAGTGATGGTTACTGTACTATGCAGTCTTCAACTGTGTATCTCTCTCCCACTCCTTTCAATGGCGTAGTGGTTGCTGTGCAAGTGAGTTTCCTCACCGATCTGGCTGTTCCTTAGTGTTTTAGGTCAAACAAAACGATTTGCTATTCTCCGTTATTTACTCTTTATTTTGATCACTCATTTCCTCTGTTAGGGTTTAGGTTATGTTTTTTTTGTCAGTTGCAGATTTCATTGTTGTCTAAAAATTTACATTATTAGTGTGTTGTTATCGTGTCTTTGTATAACTTTTTTTTTTCTTCCATATTTTGTGCTATTTTATGTTGTTCTGTATAGCTTAGGGAAACACTTTTGTCCGTTTCTTGTTTATTTATTTTTTCTTAGGTTTTATTTATATAGCCCTCTGAACAGCAGCCAAGAAGAAAATAAGGAGGAAAAAATGAAATAAGTTTATCTAAGGTAACTCAAATTAGTTCAAGTATAAGGTGATGTTGGAATATCTGTCATTTAGGTTCTTCAAAAGCTAATTGTGGGTACTTTATAAGGGTTATGTAGGAAGAAGAATAAGTAAACTGATTTTGGATAAAATCACTGATTTCTGAGCTAGTTTGTGGAATTTCTCATACAAAAGAGTTGATTTTAAGTTAGTTATGCGTTGGGATAGGAGATAGTTGTCTACAAATTTGAATCAATTATAATATGCTTGGTCTCATTTTTATTGTTTTTGATATTTGATATAAAAACTAATTTTAGATTACAAAGTAACTTATTTATTGTTTTTCATTTTCTTCTCTTATAAATACTTTTAGAGAAGTTTGTATAAACAAGTTTCATATGTTCAAAAGACTACATTGCTTAGGAGTTGATGTCAAAAATATGTCCTAAGGTATCATTACTAAATGAAACCAATAATTAAGATTTGCTTAACTTAATTATTTGAACTATCACGTAAGCAACCAATCCTTTAATAAGAAACCATGATGCTAGGTAAAGCTATCTCCATGAGAAGTTTTTTCTAGCCATTTTTAAACTAAAGATTTTGGTTTTCTAAATCTCAAAGAGGAAGGTTCGAGCCTAATTTCCCTAACCTAAAGCTTGGTACTCCTAGAAAACTTAATGTAAGTTGTATAATACTATAGTCGTCATAATTTTAAAACTCCTCAAGTTGAAATATATAAATTGTATGCACCAAGCGTTGATCATGTAAACCGAATTTGAGATCTTCTCATAGACTTGGTGAGAGAATGTTGGCAAGTTGGTCATAAAGCTATTAAATCCAATACATATTTCCCAGGTGAACAACTTCGTCCTGGTAAAATGGCAATCAATCACTGTTTTTAGTACTTTTATGAAACAAAGGGTTGGAAGCAATATGAAAGGCTGCCTGATTATCACAACAGAACATCATTTGCTCAACTTTACAAAATTTCAACACTTGAAGGAGTTGTTTGATCTGCACAAGTTCATAAGTAGTTAGGACCATATATCTATATTTAGCTTTTTTTTTGGATCAAAGAACAACATTTTGTTTCTTGCTCTTCTAGGAGACAATATTTCGCCCATTGAATGCACAATATCTTGTAGATCTTCTATTAATAGGACAACTCAAACTACATCATAATGCCCTATAATTTGAGTATTTTGTTTGTCCTCATACAATAGTCCTTGTCCTAGAGCCTTTCTTATAAGTCTGAGAATGCAAATTACATTCTTCCAGTGATCAATGAGGATTTTGCATGAACTAACCTACAACTACTACTATATAAGAAATGTCAGGTCTTATAATAATGAGATAAAAGAGTTTTTCAACCAAACTTATATATCTTTTTGGATATGAATAAAATTTCACCTTGGTCAACCATCAACTTTTGATGTGGATTCATGAGATTGATTCACTTTGATACCCAAAAAGCTTTTTAGAAAAACAAAATCTTTTAGTTTAAAAATGGCTAAATAAATACATTTAGCTAAGAGATCTTAGTGGAATCATTTCCCATAATAATTATATCATGAACATAGATCATTAGATACCCACATTTCCTACGAGAAGTAGACAATACCAAACTGAATGATCTACCTCAGTTTTGTTTCGATCCAAAATCCTGCATAATATGATTGAATTTACCAAACCAAGCTTGGGATGAATGCTTTTGACCATAGAGAGAGTGGTGTGATTTACACACTAGAGTAGACTCCCCATGATAAACCCATGAGGTTGCTCCATGAAAATTTCCTCCTCAAGATCAATATGAAGAAAAACATTTTTAATGTCAAGTCAGTGAAGTGGCCAATGTTGAGTAGCGAATTGCAAGAAAAAATCAAATGGTGTTAATTTTAGCAATGATAGAGAAAGTATTACAGGAATCAAGTCCATAAATTTTTATATATCCCTTGGCCACAATTGATATTTAAGATGATCAACTTCACCACTCGACTTGGTCCAACTTTGGCAACATAGACCCATCTACAATTGACAATTTTCTTTCCAAATGGAAGAAGAACAAGATTCCAAGATTCCATGTGCCACTGCTTGCAGAGCTTGCATTTCGTCAATCATAATTTGTTACTAGGGATGGCAACGAGTCGGGTCGGGCACGGATAGTGCCTACCCGCAACCCGACCCGCCAAAAAAAAATCCGCCCTCTATCCGTCCGTTTACCTGTCGGGTATCTGCTTAAAAAATATCCGCAGATATTTTTAAAACCTGCGGGTACCTGTGGTTCCCGATACCCACAAATATTTAAAAATATATATATTTTATAAGTTTTTTAATATAAAATTATAAAAATAAAATATAAATTAAATTGAATTTTAATTATAATTAAATTTGACATAATAAAATATATTGTTAATATTAATTTTAATTAAATTTAACTTAATAAAATATAAATTAAATTTTAATTTTAATTTTTTGTAGGTAACGGGTACTCACGAGTACGGATAGTATGATACCCGCACCCGACCCGTTTATAAGCGGGTATTAAAATACTTGCTACCCGCACTTGCGGGCAATAAATCTCGCATGTACTAACTATCCGCTGCGGATTTTATCCGCAAATATCTGCGGGCACGGGTATTTTTGCCATCCCTATTTGTTACCATCCAAAATGATCAAGTGTCTCAAATTATTTTGGGAACAATAGTGGCACACAAAGAAAATAAATAAAAGAATAGGTTGAAGACAAACAATCATAACTCGAAAAATTTTAAATAGGATATGAATTACGAAAATACTGAATGTCTTTCCTAAGAGCAATAGGCCAATTTGAAGAGGAGTTATGTGAAAGAGTTAATGAAAAAAGGTCCATGGTAGGGGAAGCTGAAGGAGGAGGATCTAAATCATGAGAGACTTCTCGAAGAGTGGGAGGAACACTTTCTGTTGTGTTAGTATGTAAGTAAAGGTGGCCAATTGACGTATATTATCTTCTGTTAGTTTGAGAATGACATTTGTATCCTTTTGAAGATAAGAATATCCTACAAAAACACATTTAATAGCATTTGCGGAGAGTTTGTCTAACATGGAGATACATTCTGAACAAAACAAGTACAACCAAATACCTTAGGTGAAACATGAATAAGGGATCATTTGGAAAAATGGTGGACTAGGGAATTCGATTTAAAAGAGAGGAAGAAGACATTCTATTTATTAAAAATCATGTAGTTCTCATTACCCAAATGATGTACACGAACGTATTTATTCAACATTAGAGAGTGTGTAGTTTTAATGAGATGTTTATTCTTCCTCTCAACAATGCCATTTTGTAGCTGTGTGTGAGGACAAGTAGACTCATGTCAAATACCTTGTGCGGATAAGAAGGAAGTAAATTTAATAGAAGAATATTCTTTAGCATTATCACTGCAGGAGACTTCAATTACTTTTCCAAATTGGTTCTTAATTTCATTTAAGGACATAAATATGGACAAAAGTTTAAATGTCTTACATTAAATAAACCCTAGTACAATGAGACAATTCATCAATTAAGGTTACAAAATATCTAAAGTCAAAAGATGTGATAAGCCTTGGTCCCCAAATATTTGAATGAATGGTAGAGAAAGCTGAGTTACATTTGTTTTCACTTTGTTTTGAAAATGGTGACCTAACATATTTTCTCAGGCGACATGATTCATATTCTAATGCTTGAAGTTTTCTAAGACTAGGAACTATTATCTTCAACATGGCTAGAGTTGAGTAACCCAAACTATGCAAAAGCTTTGGGGTTGAGGTAGCAAAACAGGGTGTAATTTTAGTATTGTAAGCTGTGCCATACTATAACTGTCATAATTTCAACAGTCTATTAAGATAACCCAACAGGGCGTTAATGGTGTGGAACTTTGCCTAATTGGTAGTATTAGAGGTGAAATGGAAATTTATGCTTCCTAGATTTACTGTTTTAGACATCATATTTTTTTTTCCTGTTCCTGAGATAGATAGTTAGTTAAACATATTATATTAAGCGTGTCTTTATTTACTTATGCAAGTTATGTATGAAGTTCTTATTAAATGGTTCATATGCAGTTTGGCTTGTGCTGGTCAGGTGAAAATGTTGCACACTGACTGGGTGGTGAATTTCTGAATCGGCCGGAGTTGTTTCCCTCTGTGTTGTCACAAGATTCAGAGATCTGCGGTGAATTGGGTTTTGATATCAACTAACCGATGGAGTGCAACAAGGATGAAGCTGTGAGGGCTAAGCAGATTGCTGAAAATAAGATGCAAGCTGGTGACTATGAGGGGGGGCTGAAATTTGCTACGAAAGCCCAAAGGCTGTTTCCTGATATTCAAAACATCGTTCAGATCCTTGCAGTTTGTGAGGTCCACTGTGCTGCTCACAAGAAACACTCTGGGTCTGACATGGACTGGTATGGAATTCTCCAGACTCAACAATCTGCCGATGAAGCAACCATTAAGAAACAGTATAGAAAGCTTGCACTGCTACTTCACCCTGATAAAAATAAATCTGCTGGTGCAGAGGCTGCTTTCAAGTTGGTTGGTGAAGCTAACAGAGTGTTAAGCGATCCATCGAAGCGTACTCTGTATGACTCAAAATTTGGAGTTTCAGTGGGAAATACAGCAGCTAAGGTCGCCCCTTGTCACCCAAATGGAAATGCAAGGAATTATCAGAACATTTTTAATTCACAGCCCCATGCTTGGAATTCAAATCAGTATGAAAGTCAGACATTCTGGACATGTTGTTCTCATTGTAATACTAGATATCAATACTACAAAACTATTTTAAATCAGACCATACGCTGTCAACAATGTTCTAAATCCTTTAAAGCTCTTGATATTGGGAACCCCTATGTGCCACCAACATATTGGTCACCTTTCAATAATAATCAAGGGTCTGCAAAACATGCAAATGGCAAAAATGGCCATGTGGCTGCAGGAGCGACAAAGGCTGATGTTAAAGTGTCCAAAGCTAAGGAATCACAAGCGTCAACAAAGGTTGGTTGTAAAAGAGGAAGGCAGTCAGCATCAGATGATAATAACAAAGCTGGAGATGGTAAACGCATGAAAGACACCAAGGATCAAGAAAATACGGTTGATCCTCCTAGGAGAACTTCAAGGAAAAAGCAGCATGTTCTGTACCCAGAAACTGATAAAGCTGGTGATTTTGGAATTTCATCCAAAACTGATAAAGTGTTAGCAACTGGTGATGGTGATCAGAATGGGGAGACAAGAAATAAAGCAGATGCACTACGTGAAGAAACAATTTTAAGGAATAAAGTCAAAGTTGAGCAGACTAATGTGCAAGGAGAGGAGGTATTGAACTCAGATCTCAATGATAGAAAGTCTAAAGCTGTCTATTGTTCTCCACCGAAGTCAAATTTACCTCCCAATTCAGAGATTTTCTGTCCTGATCCAGATTTCAGTGATTTTGAGAGAGATAAGGCAGAGGATTGTTTTGCTGTTAATCAATTATGGGCTGTTTTTGACAATAATGATGGTATGCCACGATTCTATGCTCTTGTGAAGAAAGTCCACTCCCCTTTCAAGTTGCGGATTACTTGGCTAGAAGCTAACTCAGATGACCAAGGTGAGATTGACTGGAATAAAGCCGGTTTGCCTATTGCTTGTGGTAAGTTCAGACTTGGTCAATCTCAGAGAACTTCAGATCGTTTTATGTTCTCTCATCAGATGCATTGCATAAAAGGAAGTAATACTACATATCTGATATACCCAAAGAAGGGAGAAACTTGGGCAATTTTCAGACATTGGGATCTTGGGTGGAGTTCAAATCCAGAAAAGCATATTGAGTATGAATTTCAATATGTGGAAGTTCTATCAGATTTTGATGAAAATGTTGGCATTGAAGTTGCTTATCTTGGCAAACTGACAGGGTTTGTTAGTCTCTTTCAACATACTGCATTCGGTGGTATTAGCTTATTTTGTATATCACCTAGTGAGATGTACAGGTTCTCTCATCGGATTCCTTCAAACAAGATGACAGGTGCTGAAAGGAAAGGTGTTCCAAGTGGATCTTTTGAACTTGATCCTGCTGGTCTTCCTACTTGTCTTTTTGAAGTTGGTGATACCGGGGTTCCGAAAATGGATGGAGTCAATTGTTCCCACCAGGAATACTCTAAAGTTGAACAGGCAACTTCTAGTGATTGTATTGACAAATCAAAGTTGCAAGAGAGTAATGATAGTATTCAGAAATCAAAGTTGCAAGAGAGTATTGATGCCGAAAGAACAGCACAAATTCTCAGAAGGTCTCCAAGGTCGAGCCAAAAAAATATGGACAATGGCCAACCAAGCACTAGTCAATTCACGGTCAGAAAGGATGACATAAACATTGACCACAGGGGCTACAGTCCACCAGAGGGAAACGCTGCTTCATCCCACACTAATGAGAGGAAGGTCAAGAAACCTCAGAAACATGAGAAAAATAGTTATGATGGAGAGATATTGAAAGTTGGAAAGTTGCATAAAGATCTAAGCAAGAAAAATGCTCTAGGAGATGCATCTGAAAGGACATGTAAATTGACTGTTAATCATTCAAAAAACAGCAAAAATGTAAAGAGTAGCAACATTCCTCAGTTTGGAGAATCATGTTACGACTTTAAGATGGAAAAATCTGAAAAAACGTTTCAGTGTGGTCAGATATGGGCAATATATGGTGATAGGGATCATATGCCCAATACTTACACTCAAATTAAGAAGATTGAATTCACACCTAGTTTTAGATTGCAGGTTTCCATGCTTGAACCGTGCTCACCGCCAGGTGACCTTAGAAGAACAATATCTTGTGGCAACTTCGAAGTTAAAAAGGGCAAATTACAGATTCTCTCTCTCTCTGCATTCTCTCACCAGTTAAAAGTTGAACCTTTGGTAAATAATAGATATGAAATTTACCCTAGAAAAGGTGAGGTTTGGGCTCTGTACGAGGACCAGAACTATGAACTGACTTCTTCAAAGCAGGGCAGAGGTAAATGTGATATAGTAGAAGTATTAGCAGATAGTGACAAGAGTATACAGGTTGTTGTTCTGACGCCACATAGCAACTCCAAGACAATTTTCAAAGCTCCTAGAATTCAGAGATCTAAAACTGGTGTAATTGAAATATTAAGAGAAGAGGTTGGTAGATTTTCACATCAGATTCCTGCTTTTCAGCACAGGGACAATGTGCATCTCAGAGGGTGTTGGGAGCTTGATCCTTCTTCAGTTCCTGGTTCTTTCGTACCAATAAACTGAAGTATTTCTATACCTCTTGTCCACTTTATTCGTGGTAGTGAATCCATGTTTTGTTATATATTATTTAACCAGCTATTCTGTGAAGCAGCCATGTACTGAATTGTGTTGAAGGGATCCTCGTTTCATGTTTTTGATGAGTTACATTAGTTAAAGCAGCTGTTAACGCATTCTGGCTATATTTTTGTTTTCATCTGTGTGCGCAGGATGTGTTATCTTGGGTTGGAACCCGACATTCCTTAACTTTTTCTACTATCCTGTTTGTTATCATGTCTTGTGTTCACCTCATTTTAACATCATTACAGGATGAAACAGGATCGATGCTGGCAATACACTTTGATCCTGGTGGACTGTATCTGTATATAATTCTACCTTTCTCTATGTTGTTACCCGTGATGTTTGGCCATTGGGGTTCTGAGCAGCTATTTACCTGTATAAGCTACACATTCAACCTTCTTGGGTAATTCGGTCCAAGGTAATACATGTCAGGTTAGTTAGATCTGCAATTGTTGTGAAGTTTGGATTGCATCAACTTTGTTCACTGTGTTTCCCAGCCATTGACCACGGGGACTTTTGGCATCAGACAAAATTTTTCATATTCAAAAATCATAATCTATACTAAGGGCAACTTCTCATTGACACGCGATTGGTATTTTTTTACACTTACTGGGAGTCTGACATTAATTAATTGAACACTATCAGCTAGAGGAATATAAGTATTTTGGTAAATAGATTTTTCAAGAGGGAGAACTGATTCAGTTATGTTATCTTCGAGTTCTAAAACAAACAAAAGAAATGGGGAGTAATATTATGTTTCAGATCATGATTTAGGTAATTTGGATGAACTAGAATCGAAAGTGAAGAGATTCTATAACCATTTGTAGTTTGTGTGTTGTGCCTTTTTTTTTTTCATTTTATACATGATATGGAGCGTATAACATGCAAAAGATTCATTTTTGGAAATTGGGATTTTGGATGACGAATGGACAAAAATATTAATATACAAGTGACATTTATATATCTGATATCTTATTTTGATTGAATATAATTTATATTTCTAATTTCATGTTTTAATTTATTCGTGTATTCTGTTTATTGTCTATAATACTTATACTTATATATTACTAAAACTTTATTATGCAATTGAAATGATAAAATAAAATAAAAATGGCATTTGAACGACTCAGATTTGAGCTCGAAAACAGCATTTGTTTGATTAGTGTTAAATCTTTTAAAATGGTACAAATGTAGAAAGAGAAGTATTATATTTTAAAACGTCCTATGCAAACTAGATGACCGAAAGAAGAATCATATTGAATTAGAATATTGAAAATAAGATCCTCATTTATTTAAATGGAGATAATACAACAAATTAAGTTACTTTGAAACAAATATATTTATTCTTTAAAGAGGAAATATATTCTAATTTAACAAATAACCCTTCTATTCTATTTTAAAGTTATCTAAATTAGATAACTTAAATGACTGATCTGGTTTTGTTCTAACTGGTTAGCTAATATGTTTGTGTCGATTTAATTCATATTTAAATAGATTATTATTTTTACTCGATAATGAATTATTTTAACTTGCTTTAAAATAAATAAATAGAATAATTGGTTTAAATTTAAGTTATATTAACAAATTAATTATAATATTTTAATATATATTAATAAAATATTTTACTTTTTAATAATTATAACTTTATGAAACAGACTAATACATAAGTTTTAAAATTATTTGATTGGAGTTCATTTATGTAATAAATTCGACAGGTTCAAAAATTTAGATTACAATTTTTTTGTTTAATCTAACCTTTTCTTTTGTTTTAGGTTTTTCAAATTAGCTCATGGGAATGATTGAGATGGCAAACATTTTTAACAATCATGAACCATAGTGGAAATTCAAGCTCAATGCAAGGTCTAGAGGGTTCATTACAAGAAAAAGAGGTAAATTGGTTTACAAAACTTTGCCAAAAAGAGTGGATAATCTCTAATAAGGTGCAATTATACGATGCCCCTGTTTCTTTTTGCACCTCTCTTTTATCTTCTGCATCCCTATAAACTTCATGAAATTATACTCTTACCCTCTTCTTCTTCCATCATCCTCCATCTTCGTCTTACCACTCTACCTTCATCTTGATATATTTTTTCTTTCATTTCCATCTTCACCTTACAGTATCTTCATCTTCTTCCTTCTTCAACCTCTCCACCACCACCGTTGTTAAAACTCTTCACTACCAGTACCCACAAACACTATCATGTTTCTCATCATCTATTCTTCTTAATAGAGGACATCGGAGAAGAAGGTAGACATGAATCCTCCATTCCTCTATTCAATCGACGAAGAAGCTGTAGCAGGGCGTGCCAAAGCTTAAAACTCTTCATTGGTAAAGCAAGGGAGTGAACCAAGACTGAACAAAGATGAAAAAAGGTTTGTGTGCAGCTGCTGTGGAACGAAGTAGGTGAAAATGAAGATTAACCTTTCTTTTTTATTATAAATTTATAAGGGTAAAACGGACATTTCATAGTTTACGGGTGCATGTAAAAATATATGAGTGAAAAAAGTAGAATCTCATTTGTATTGCTTATTTTGCGAGAATAAAAGCCGCAAGCAATCAATAGACTCTGAATAAAAAATTCATTAAATTAGTTTTTTTTTTTTGAAAAGGCATAAATAATTTGATAGAACAAAAAAATGTTTTAGATAGGGCGACAAGATGGAAAAGTTGACTCAATTTGGTCTAGTCTATTAAAAATGATCAAATCAAGTTGGTCAATCAAATAGAAAGAGATTGATCATAATAATATGTCTTTGTACGTATAGAATGTGCTAACGGGTAAGGTTGTGTTGGTTTGTCACCCTTTTTCTAATTTATTATTATTATTTTTTTAAATTTGTTATATATATATATAAATGAATATTAAAAATATATTTAACCATATAAATTATTTTTAGAGTTTTAATTGATAACTTAATGTTTAATTAGATAATTAAAAGGATTAAATATATTTTTAGTTTCTTAACATGAATTTTGGAATTAGTCAATTTCAAAATTTTGAAACAATTTAGTTATTTACCTCTCGAAATACATGAATTTTGTCTTTTTAATCAAATTTTATTAGGTTAAAATACTTTTTTGGTCCCAAAAGTTTTTTCAAATAAATTTTAATTTTGGTTTTGTGTTTAAATAGGTCCTAATTTTCATTAATTTTGTTCAATTGGGTCCTTTTTTGCTAACACCGTTTAAATCATTAACGGCTATGAACAGTGATTGCCACGTGTCATTTCATGTTTTTTTTTTTTAATTTTTAAATTTTATTTTTAATTTTGTTTTTAATTTTTTTTAAATTTTTTAATTTTTTTTAATTTTATATTTTTTAACTCAT
>Ga0214545_1006362_pt1 | contig 20608 bp, 10 predicted proteins | sample CNSS4metaG_FD_160064 | JGI IMG/M metagenome (GOLD analysis project Ga0214545, IMG submission 160064) | Root nodule microbial communities from cowpea collected in UCLA plant growth center, Los Angeles, California, USA - CNSS4 | ecosystem: Host-associated > Plants > Roots > Nodule | place: USA...
ACATATATATACATATATATATATATATATATATATATACATATATATATATGTGTATATATATATATATATATATATATATATATATATATATATATTTATACATATATATATATATATATATATATATATATATATATATATATATATATATATATATATATATTTATGGAAAAATATGCTTTTAGTCTATGAAGTTTGATCTTAATTTGGAAATGATCCATGATTGAAACTTGATCACTATTTGGTCTCCGCACTTTCAAAATCATTGTTTGGTTCCTATTTCTAGACCGTGTGTCACGTGTTATTTAATTTTTTATGAAATAAAAATCTAGCGTCAATCAGGCCAACACTTTTTCACGATTAATTAAAAAAATTAAAAAAGTTAAAATATTAGCACTGACCTTGTCCACGCTTTTTTAAATTTAGGGTTAATAATAATAATTATTATTATTATTATATAATAATACTATTAATAATTATATAATATTAATAGTTCCCTCAAGTCCAAATGTGACAATTCCATTAGGGTGTGTTTGGATGAAGCAATTTAAGAGGGTAATTCATTTATTTAGAGAATTTAAATTTTTTCTAAATAAAATGACTTGTTTGGTTGAAGAAATTAGAAGGGAATTGAAATTGAGTAATTTTAAGAAGGTATTTGAAATCACTAAAATAGTGGAATTTGAAATTCACTCAAAAAAGAAGGAAATTGAAATTTCACAATTTGTGAAATTCATCATTGTTCAAGATTAGAGGTGTCAATTTGGCTTAGATGACCTAGATGACCGAGACAAGTTGGGTCAACCCAATGATATACATGGACCGGGTTGGCCTGACGATAAAACAAGTCCAACGATAAAGACGGGTCAGGCAGGTGGACGATCAAGACAGGCTGGCCAGGATTGACTACCAAAATGGACCGGACGACCCAAACAGGCTAGGCGGTCTAGATGACCCAAACGAGCCCAATAATCAAGACGGGTCAGGTGAGCTTGAAGACCCACATGGGTTGGATGGGCCTGACAACTCAAACGGGTTGGGCAGGCCCGACGACCTAGACGGGTTGGATGAGCCCGACAACCAAGACGGGTTGACAGGCTCGATAACTAAGACGTGTCGGGCAGGCCCAATGACCTATACGGGCTAGGGGGCCCAACGACGCATACGGGTCAGGTTGGGTCGATGTCCTTAACCGTCCTGACCGACCCAACAACCCAAATGGTCTTGATCGACTTGGCGACTAAGATGGGCCTGACTGACCCGAAGGCCTGACCGGCCTGACGATTCAAACGGGCCTGATATGCCCGACAACCTTAATAGGCTCGATCAGTTCGACGATCCTAATGGGCCTGACTGGCCCGATAAACTTAACGGGTTGGGCAGGACTAGCCTGACGAACTAGACGAGCTCGATGATGTACACGATTCGGGCCGAGTCGAAGACCTTAATTTGACCGAATTTAAATATTTTAAGTTAACAATTATATTTGTTAAATTTAATTTCAAAATTTATATATTAAAATAAATATTATTAAAATGAAATTTTATCTCATAAGAGAAATTCAATTATTTTATCCAAACAAGAAATTGAAATGTAAGGTATTTCAATTACTCTATCCAAACAGATTATTTAAAAAATGAAGGGAATTCAATTACAAGAATTTCAAATACAATACATTTCAATTTCTTTGAATTGTTGAAATGCATCATCCAAACACAAGGTTAAGTTATTTTAAAATTCTTTTTAAGAAAAGATGATATTCTTTAGAATTAGCTTGATATCTAGCACATACACACATAACTCATATGTACGTGCAATAAGAAATAATATAGATCCTATCATACCTTTAAACATAGTTTTATTAACTTCCTTACCTTATTCATCTTTATCCAAATAGCAAGGTGTCGCCATAAAAGTACCTACCTCCTTAGCAATTTCCATTCTGAATTTCTTAAGTACTTCCTTACATTACTTAGATTGAGATATGAAAGTTCCACCTTCCATTTGCTTAATTTGCAGTCCAAGGAAGAATGTCAATTCACCAATAATTGACATTTCAAATTCTCCCTGCATAATACTTGCAAAACCTTTACACAAAGAATTATAAATTGATACAAAAATTATATCATCCACATATACTTGAATAAGCAAGATGTGATCACCTACTCGTTTAATAAACAAAGTTGAATCCATTTTTCTTCTCTGAAAATAATTTTCTAACAGAAACATGCTTAATCTTTCATACCAAGATTTAGGTGCTTGTTTCAATCCATAAAGTGATTTCTTTAACTTATAGATGTAATTATGAAACTTACAATCTTCAAAACCAAGGGATTGTTCAACATACACATCTTCTTTAATAAAACCATTTAGAAAATCACTCTTAACATCAATTTGATACAATTTAAATTTAATAATAAAGGCAAAGGCAAGAAGTAGGCGTATATTCTCTAACCTTGCAACCGAAGCATATGTTTCGTCATAGTCTATACCTTCTTCGTATATTCTTCTTAGTAATGTTTCCATTTTCACCTAACTTGTTTCTAAACACCCACTTGGTTCCAATGACTTGATGTGAGTCCTCTCTTGTATCAGTTCCCAAACTTCATTCCTTTGAAAAGCTTATCCCACATTCTTTGGTTCAATCTATGAAACAAAAGCTACATTAATAAAAAAATTTGTCAGGTTCCTAGTAGTTACTCCCTTTGATATGTGATAATGTTATCGTTGACGTGATCAAATTAATACTACTATACTATAACAATTTCAGTATTGTTAAGATAGTAGTCAAGAAAATAGAAAGGGTAAAGTAACCCTAAGTCGTCTCCCAACGAACACAAAATTGATTTTTAACAAATTAGCTGTTATAAAAACTATACAAAATGGTTAATCAAATAAAATAAGGAATAAAGAAATAAAATTTTAAAAAGATAAAAAGATAAAAAAATAATAATAAAGAAAATAGATTGATTCCACTTGTTTTTCAAAATTGATCCATCATCGGTTATCTAAAGATTATTGCTCAATTAATTATTGTTGTAGATTTTCAAATTAATCAATGTAAATTCTCAATTAATTTGTTGGCATTCTCACTATTAACCAAAGTAAATTCTCAATCAAAAGCAAGAACTTTGTAGATTAATCATAGCAAATTTAACCAAAGTACATTCTCAATTAAATATTACTATATATCCTTAATCATGTCCATTCTTTTACCTCTAAAATCATGTCAAAAGCTAATTAACCAAAGTACATTCTTGATTAATTCTAGTTAAAGTTTTCACCTCTAATCAAAGTACATTCTCAATCATTGGCAAAAACCCATTCAATCACATGAAAAGTTTCTAAATTTAATCAAAGTACATTCTCAATTAAAATTAAAAACCCTTGAACTCATGATTGATATGCATATAGATTGAAACATCTCACTAATTAGCTATGATGTAAAAACCATTACTTTTCACGTGATTCAACGATAAAAGACAGATGAAAAAACCTCAACAATAATAAAAAGAACAAACAAATTATTTCATTCTAACATCATAATTCATAATGAAATTACAATGAAATCAACCCAAGAAGTTTATCACTCCATAGAATGCAAAATAAAATAAAAATAGAAGAAAAGAGTAGAGAGAGAGAGAAAGAAAACGAAATTAGCCCCCCTAAGGGTTCCTAAACTCCGAAGTCCCAAGCTTCCTTCTCTTCCGCTTCCCCTTCGGTCTCTTTATATAGGACTTGGATTGGACTTTTTTGTTGCTAAAATCTCTCAAATGTCTTTTAAAATAAAGATAAAGATAAATATTATTTATCTTTGTAGTGATTATGAATATTTAAAAATATTTGGAGAGATATAGACTATTTGACAAATATAGTTGATTGACAATATCAATATCTGATATAATTAAATAAATAAATTACTTAAAGATATATGATAAATTATCACCAACTAATATTTGCATTAAATTTCCAAATTAGCCCTTTACAATCTCTTCAAATTATCTTCTAAATAATTCAATATCTTCAAGATATATTTGTTGTTGTGGAGATCTAAAAAGATTTAAGAAGATCTCGCCATATTTAAACGGATTTGGTAATTATTATCTTTTGATATCTTATGATATAATTAAATAAGATAATTATTTAAAAATATCAAATAAAATATATAAGGATATACTTTCCCAAATTATCTTTTACCATAAATATTTATGAATTATCAAAGTCATTTTTTCTAGATAAAGATAGAGAAAACCGCAAGGTCCAATTTTTGTTGCTTGTTTCCTCTTCTGCTTGGCTTAGATTTTTGTGACTTTGACAATTTCCTATTCTTGGATTTATCTCTAAGGTGTCATGAAACTTTAATCAAATTATTTTCACACCTCCATGAGCTCAACTTAGCTGCAGGCGCACTAACACATGTCAAAATATCCAAAAAAAATATTTATGCAACTAAAAAGTTATTTTTAACATGTTTTTGTATCTCGTGCTCAATAAACCCAATTATAAGAAATCCTAATTTAATTAATCTTTTAAGCACAAAAATTGATTAAAATTCCATTATTAAATACCAAATGAGGACATAAATATGAAGACAATCCTCATGGTGACCTCCAACATTTTGCAAGATCTTCAGGTTAAAGGAGTGGATTCTCATTTAAGTACATTTCATCAAGTGTCTCCTTAATATATTCTTCATCACCTGCATTTGACTTACTTCACTCAAGAGGGTTCTCCTCAAGGTCCACAATTTCATTGAAAACAGCATGCATAGATTCTTCTACATTTAAAGTTCTCCTATTAAAGACTTTATATGTTTTATTAGTAAGAGAATATCCCAAGAAAAGGGCTTCATCTACTTTAGAGTCAAATTTTCCTAAAATTTCTTTTCCCTTATTTAAAACAAAAACATTTACATCTAAAAATCTTTAAATAAGCAAAATCAGACTTTCAACCTTTAAATAGTTCAAAAGGAGTAATTACCAAGATAGGCTTGATAAGAATTCTATTCAAAACATAACAATCAATACACAAAACATCAACCCAAAAATATTTAGGAACATTAGAGAAATTTAACATTGTTCGAGCAAATTCCTCTAAGGATCTATTTTTCTTTTCCAGAACTCCATTTTGTTGAGGAGTTATAAGTGTAGAAAAGTTATGCAAAATTCCACTTTCTTCACAAAAATTTCAAATAATCCATTTTGAAATTCCCCTCTATGATCACTTCTCAAAACTTTGATTTTTAAATCTTTTTCATTTTGAATCAATTTCTCAAATTTTGCAGAAAAGTTATGCAAAATTCCATTTTTTTCACAAAAATTTCAAATAATTCATTTTGAAATTCCCCTTCATGATCACTTCTCAAAACTTTGATTTTTAAATCTTTTTCATTTTGAATCAATTTCTCAAATTTTTTAAAAGTTTCACTTTTCAATGTGAGAAAGAAAGTCCAAGTGAATCTTGAGTAATCATCAACATTAACAAGAGCATAAAAATTTCCACCAAAACTTTTTATCCTAGAAGGACCAAATAAATTCATATGCAAAAGTTCTAAAGGTTTTGAAATAAAAACAATAATTTTAGAATGAAAAGAAGATTTCACTTGTTTACCCTTTTGACAAGCAACACAATTTATCTTTTTCAAATTTTATTTTTGGCAATTGAATTACTAAATCTTTATAAATTTATTTATTAAAATGTTGCATATGAATATGAGCAGCTCTATTTGAACCCTTTTTTCTTAAAATTAGGTCTTTCAAACTATGTACTCTTTGTTACATCTTCAAGTTGTTGTTCAAGAATATTCAAATCAAATAGGCAGCTCTTGTAAGATCCACACTCAAAATTTCAGTCTCTTTATTTTCTAAAATTGAAATTTTATTTTTCAAAATTTCTTCTTTTTCAAGAGATTTTTCGAACTTACTTTGTAAATCCTTAAAATCAGTTTTTGATTTTTTATGAGCAACATCTAATTTACTGGATTTATGAAGTAGTTGTTGAAATGCATCATACAAAGAATCATAATCATTATCATTACTACAAAGGCTTACCTAACTGTTAGAAGAGTCATAGTCAACTATCAACACATTTTATTCCTCATCAAACTCACTAGAGCTGGATCAGCTTGAAGCATTATCCTCACATGCGATGTTTGCCTTTCTCTCGAAGAACTTTCTTCCCTTCCTTTCTTCACTTCATTTTGCATTTGGACAATCTACCTTGACATATCCAGTTTCTCCACATTCATAGAATTTAAAATTTGAGGAGGATCCTTCATTCTCCTTTTTATTGCTCTTGAATTGACTCTTATTGTTGGCCTTAATGAACTTTGTGAATTTCTTTATAATGAGGCTCAAGTTCTCATCATCATCTGAATCTTCCTCTTCTTTGTGCTTTTTATCTTTGAAAATCTCGGTCTTGAAAGCTATATTTTTCTTCCTTCCTTGGTCTACTTCTTTGTTTAATCTGCCCAGTTCAAGCTCTTGTTCCCTTAACTTTTCTAAGAGAGTTGTCGTGGACATTGTTCCAAGGTTTTGTGACTCTATAATGGTCGTCACTTTTGGCGGCCAAAACATGTTCAAAGATTTAAGATGTTCTATATTTAACTCATCAATATCGAAAATCTTACATAAACCAGTGGGATGGTTAATGATGTTCAAGAATCGCTTCTGCACATCATAGATGGTTTCCCCCTATTGCATACGGAACATCTTGTTCTCTTAAATCAATGAGTTCTTCTGAGAACATTTTACATCATCAATTCCTTCGTTAGTTACTCGTAGAATCTCCCACATTTCTTATGCACTATTGTTTATCCTGTAAAACTCGTCAAGGGTTAAAGCACATGGAGTTATATTTCTTGCCCTCATATCATATTGGGCTCTTCTACTTTCATCTGTAGTCCACTGAGCAGAGGGTTTATTTTCCTGAACATCATTAATAGGTATCGTAGGAATAAAAGGACCATTTAAAACAACATCCCAAAGTCCCCGATCAATAAATTCCAGAAAATTTTGCATCCTTACTTTCCAAAAGGGATAATTTTCACCAACAAAAAGTGAAGGTCTATTAATAGTAGCACCCTTAGCAAAGGTTTTTTTGTCCAACTATTTTCAAAAATTTGAATTCTTATCAAAGTAAGCTCTAATACTAATTGTTAGAATCACGTAGTGAAATATTTGCGTGTGGACAAAAACCAAGAGGGGGCGTGGGGTGAATTCATTTAATTAAAATAAATTTTCCAAAATTTACCATTTAAATTAAAAGATCTTTAATTTAAAGCAACTGTAGATTAATAAAGAGAGTATGGAAGAAGATGAACATAAAGTATTTATGTTGGTTCAGATCAAAAGATCTTACGTCCAGTTGTTAATATCTTAAACAAGGAGATTAACTAAATCACTAAAATAAGAGTATAATCAACTAAGAAAGATAAAGGGTTTAGAGAACACCTCTCTTAAAGACACAAGAGATGAATAACACCTCCTCTGAATCACACAGAGGATGAACAACTTTCCTAGCAATAGTAGTAACACTCAACACCCTGAGAACCCACTTGGTGAAAGTTATCGTTCTACCTACATTAGGCTTTTTAAAGCCCCTTTCCAAAACACTCAAACAATTTCTTTGCAGTCACAACACTAAATTTCTGATGCTAAAAAGGTTTGTTTTGGAAATGGGTTAACTGCTCTATAACTAGATTTTCGAAAACTAGGTTAAGGAGATAAAAAGACAAGTTACAGCCAAAGATAATTGATTATTCCATAGAGGTTTACGAAAATCAAGGTTTCGTGCTGATAATCTAGAGAGGTTTCTGAAAAACTAAAAAATACTTACAATAATCCATTATCATAAGTAATAATTGATTATCACAATGCGTTTTGTAAAAATAAAAACATCCCACAATGGTTAAGTGCATGTTTTGAGTTTCTAGACTAACTTATACATATTGAATTCAAACAATAGCTTATTACAAGAGGATTTAGACAATAGAAAAATAGTCTTCAAATAATCTTCCAATATATGCTTTGAAGTTCCTTGTGATTGTCATCATCAAAATCTTTGCAGCATAACCCTTCTTGTTTTGCCAACACAAGGTTGCTAATTAAAAAAAAAAGGTAACATCCTATGACAAATTCAAAGGCTTATGACTTAAGATTACAAGAGTTTGTTATATTTTTGGTTGTGAGAGTTTCATCAACATTCTTTCTTTTGGAATCCTTTTGGAACCATTGTGAAACAAAGTGAAATTCTTCTTCTTCAACTTGTGTTTATCCATGCTTGGAGCTTAGAGACACAATAAATTAGTGCTCTTAACTTAGCATTAAATGCATGTGTGGCTTCTTTACCCAACTCTTTTGACATGACAAATGTAATGCTTCAAAAATTATAAAACTAATTGTTATTTGATTATAAAAATTGGAATTGATTTGTTTTACACAATAAGATTTTCTTAGAGAGAACATTAATAATAATATAACTTCATATATATATATATATATATATATATATATATATATATATATATACTTTATATCTTTGTAATTATTCATAGTATATTACAAATGTAAATGTTTTGTATAATATTCAGAGTTCTACACTAGAATAGAGAACTATTTATATATTTAATATCTCCTAAGGATATTAATATAAATCTCCATAAGTCAACATTCTAAAGGATATCCCCCAAAACACTTACCCAACAAATTCTTCTTCTATTTGTACAACAAGTACATATGAAAGAAAAATATGAAAAGAGTGAAATCTTAAACATCAATCTTAAAAAAACTCAACAAACTATGGTGGGGGTTGGACCTATAACCATAAGACTTGATCTCATTTTGTTAGACTTATGAATTCATATTCCACTTATGATAATCCACTGTAAACATAAAAACGTTACTTTGAATGATTAGGATTAGGTAGTTGAGTATTTTCCATTAAAAACTTTGGTACAACTATACTTATTTTTTTTCTCAAGAATATTTGTCATTTATCGACACACAAAAAGAGATATTTCCTCATTACCTATCCTTGGCAATACTAAGAAGGTATTAGATAGTCCTAAGTTTGGTCTATGAATATCCTAGTCCATTGTGCTATTCTAGACTATCAAAATATTCACCTACTTGATAAATATTTCCTTAAAGCCCACCATGATCATTGTATTTCATCCTACAATGCACCAAACTATGACTTCCTAAACACAAACACTCTTTCGTTGGTTTCATGTCAACTTATTGCAATAAAACCTAAAAGCTTTTATCAACTGATATACTCTTGGACATTTTCAAGGATCACAAAATGTATACACCATCCAAACATATACAAAAATTACTTTTACTTTATTTTTATTATTTTATAAATATATTTTTGAATTATAAAAGAATGATGTTTAAAATAAGATAAAATAAAATAAAACTATAATCAAAGTAAGAAATTTAAATAAAAAAAAATATGGTTGTACCAAAGTTAACTAAATAAATTAAAATCATTTTTATTTTTTTGTGTAATTTCTCGTAAACCTTCTTTACTTAATCAGAATCACAGTCTAACACTAAAAACTGAAAAACAAAAGGTTATTGATATTTATTTCATCAATCCTTTGACAAAGTCATTGATATATTATTGTTATGGGGACATTTCTACAAGAAACTATAGTGGGGTCCTAGTTTAATTATTCCTATGGTTTCTCAATTAGTATCTCCATATTAGGTGACCCAAGTTTGACATAAACCCTCTCCCACTACAGTCAATGCACTTATTATAACTATATGGCCTTTCATGTTTTCTTGTCTGGCCGAATTTTTTTTCTTGAGACAATCATTATCAAAGATGCTAAGTAATTCGCTTTCCGAAACCCATTCATGGATTCTTTTTATATTTTATGCAATTTCTTCTCCAATAAAATACGTGTTTGACTCTTATTTTATTGAAACTAAAGTCCAGAAGATTAAATAACATATACAATAAGCTAAATTTAATGAAATTTAATGGGCAAGTTATCTAGTATTATTACCATAGCAGTTGAAAGCTTCACATACACTATAGATATAGATTCAGAAAAGTGGAATAAAGAAACAGTTTTTCAGCCTTTAAAATAACTAGAAAGGCTATGGATTAAGCTAGATGATGAAGTGCCCTACTGAATAACCAATCATGCACATACAAAATAGTGATAAATGTTCTAATTGGAGCACATAAATAAATAAATAATTAGAGTAACATCTCATAATTAACTTATGCAAAACCCTAACTAATCCTTCTTATGTATTCATGTCATGCCATGACTTTCAAGAATGTTGTCTCCAATCAATTCTCCATACTCACACCCCACGTCCAGCTTATATATCACTGTTTCATAACATGCACACCAACATAAATAAATTGTACACTTATTTTGCATCCAAGCTTTACATATAAGCATTGGCATATATAAATTTGTTGAGATAAAAAAATAATACGAAAATCATAATTATTTTACTAAAAGTAAGAAAAATTTATTTCATTTATTTTTACATAGAAAAACTTAATAAGGAGATAGAAAGAAATGTAGGAACGCACTTTCTTTTTAACAGCAAAAAAAATATAGGTTAAAATACCTTTTTGGTTCCAATTTCTGTCAAGTTTTTTCAAATAAATCATAATTTTGGTTTTGTGTTCAAATAGATCCAAATTTTCGTCAATAATGTTCAATTGGGATTTTTTTGCTAACACCGTTTAAATCATTAACGACCATGAACAGTGACTGCCACGTGTCACTTCGTGGTTTTTTTGAATTTTTATTTTTTTTTATTTTTTTTTAAAAAATTTTAAATTTTTTTTAATATCTTTCTTAAATGTACACGTGTCAACCCAAGAGCGTGTCACGTGTCACTTCGTGGTTTTTCTGAATTTTTTATTTTATTTTTTTTGAATTTTTTTAAATGTCCACGTGTCAACCCAGTAGTGTGTCACGTGTCAAAGTCAATATTCTATATTCAATTTGGTCCCTATATTTGTTATTTTTGTTCAATTAGGTCCAAATTTTTGTTAACATTAACCAATTTGGTCCCTATCAAAGATGTGACCAAATTAAATTTGTATATCAAAGTTATAATGATGTGAATTTTAATATATTATATAAAAATATTTAATAAATAATTGAATTTTAATATAAAAATTAAATTTGGTTTTAATTTGGAAAGGGACCAAATTGGTTAATGTTAACAAAAATTGGGACCTAATTGAACAAAAATAACAAATATAGGGACCAAATTGAATTTAGAACATTGACTTTGACACGTAGCACGCTACTAGGTTGACACGTGGACATTTAAATAAAAATGTAAAAAAAATTTTAAAAAAAAATTCAAAAAAACCACGAAGTGACATGTGACACACTCTTGGGTTGACACGTGTACATTTAAAAAAAATTTTAAAAATTAAAAAAATTTAAAAAATTAAAATAAAATTAAAAAATTAAAAAAAACCACGAAGTGACACGTGGCAGTCACTGTTCATGGTCGTTAATGATTTAAACGGTATTAGCAAAAAAGGACCCAATTGAACAAAATTGACGAAAATTGGGACCTATTTGAACACAAAACCAAAATTATGACTTATTTGAAAAAACTTGACAAAAATTGGGACCAAAAAGGTATTTTAACCAAAAATATATTAAAATGGGAAACACTTGAGTGTTCCAATATTTTACAAAAATATAGAAAAACAAGCTAAAAATACAAATAAAAACTACAAAAATAAAGGGTTAAAATATGTTTTTAGTCGCTCAACTTTGACGCAAAAGTGGAATTAGTTTCAAGCTCAAAATTTGATACAATTTAGTCCCCAACTTTAAACATGAATAGATATAGTCATCCTAATATATTCATCATAACCTAACCAAGTTAAACATTTTTACGTGTCAAAAGATATTTCATGTGATCTATTTATCTCGCTTGACATGCTCTTACTCAAATGTCAATTTGAAACACAATTTAATACTTTAAAAAAATTAACGACGTTGGGTTAAAGGAACTATATATCTATTCATTTTTAAAATTTGGAGATAAAAATGTATCAAAATGTGGGATATGAACAAATTTCAATTTAGCGTCCAAGTTTGAAGACTACAAACATGTTTAAGCCAAAAATAAATTATAGTAAAGAAAGTCAAATTCCTTTCATGATCTATCATTCACTCCACGAAAATCCTTAAACAATGACTAATTTTAGTGACAAAAAATATATTTAGATACTAATTATTTAATTAGAGATCAATTCTTTTGGTAACTAAAACCTTGATAACTAATGTTAATAGTCAATTTAAAGCTAAATTTATAATATAAATTATTTTAATTATCAATAATTTTTATTTTGTAAACTAGTATCTAAATATAGTCTCTAAAATTAGTCATTTATTTAAGAATTTTTTTGTAGTGATATTTTTTTTTCTAAACTACATATGAAATCATTTTCCTTGCGTATGCTTCTTGGGATAGGCTTATATGGAATACGTTGTCCCACCATATGCAGTCTGTGTGAGACTACTTAGTACCTTTTTTTTCATATGTAACATTGTTGAGTTTTTTTGGACGCTGAATGCCAAATTGATTGCTCTTTTAGTTTCACGTCTTCAAAAGTCTTATACCAAACGGAAAATAAACAATTTAAATATTCTGCACGTTTTTTCTTTTACACATCTTTTTTTGGGTTATTATGGGGAATAGTTTTAGATTATACACAACACTATCTATCATTTCAGATAAAACAACCCCTACCCTATAGTCTATCGTTGTTGTGGTGCACTTAAGATGAAATATTTTGAAACCATGTGAATAATGATCTTCATGAATTTAATATTTTTTAAATCATTCAAAGTAATTATTCGCCACAAAAACTCGAAACTCGAAATATTTTGGAAGTGTTTGTTCGGATATCCTAGTGTAGGAAAAGCATCCAAAAGAATAAAGTTAAGTATGTTTTTAGTCCCTGAATTTTGATCCAAAATTGGAATTCGTCCCTAGTCGAAACTTTGATAAATTTTGGTCCCTAAACTTTAAAAATGAATTAATATAGTCCTTTTAACAAAATTTTGTTAACTTTTTTTTTTTTAGGTTTCAAATACATTTCTCAGTAAATATTGAGTCGAGAATGTGTCAAATGGCGTAAACAACTCCAATATTTACTGAGAAATGTGTTCGAAACCTAAAAAAGAGTTAACAAAATTGGGTTAAAAGGATTATATTCATTTATTTTTAAAGTTTAGAGACCGAAATTTATCAAAGTTTCGACCAAGGACGAATTCCAATTTTGGACCAAAATTCAGAGACTAAAAACATACTTAATCCAAAAGAATAAAACAGAACCTTCGGACCATATGTGGACCTAGTAACATCAATTAATGAACTTTTAAATTTCAAAAAATGGTAATTTGAATTGTAAAACTATTTTTCTAAAATAACGTTTCCTAATGAAGGAGACACAACTTGTGAATTATGGATTACCATATTTCCTATTAAAAAATCATGAAGATTTTACTTGTTTGTAATGGAAAACTGTGGGCTTTTTCTCTCCCCACCCAATGATTAATAACTCCACGCTCATTCTTCGAGCAGAAAGACTAAAATAACCTTCTTTAAAGACTAAAATAACCTTCTGCATCTAGTTATCGATTCCCTGCATCTACTTATCGATGTTGTCTCCTACTGCATACTTTGGATAGAGAAGAAGAGGGACAGTAAACGGTGATTTTGGTTGGACGCTTGTTCGGAGGATTAGTTATGAAAGGTATCATATATTTCCAAAAATTTTGTTACATCTCAAATGTTTTGAAAATTTTGTTATGAAAAACTTGTTCATAAATTTTATTCAAAAACCTCATCTCAAAATGCATTAATACGCTCTGAAAACCTTCTGCATACTAAGGAATTTTGTGCTAAAAATTCTGTTTCATACTATGAAAATCTTGAAATCTTATTCCAAAATATTTTCAAGAGAGGTAACTCAGGCAATTCTGCATTTGTTTGGTTAAAAGCATGTGTCAAAATTTTAAGTAAGGATAAATTAGTTTTATCCACAATACTTGTTTCTTATATTTGTTTTCTTATATTTATAGTAGATAGAGTAAGTCCACTTTACTGCATAATGCCCTACTTAAACCACCCATACCAAAACCCGTCCTTTTTATTCTCTCTTTGTTTTCTAAATTCTGAATTATGTGAATGCAGTTAGAACCGCCCTTTTTATTTTCTAAATAATGAGATAGAAATGATGTAGATACAGAAAAGATTGAGAAGTTTCTCATTACACCTCCATCTCCATTCTACACCTTCCTTACCCACAGCACCATGCCTTTTTTTTTTCTTGGAAAACTTCCTCCAAAAACCTGTACCCGAATAGTGAATATCGAAGGGAGGGAAAGATATGTTGAAAAAATATGTTTAAATGATTAAATGTTCCGAGGTATAGTTCTGAATTTGAAAATATCTTCTAAAGAGCTAGCTAGACTATGAAACATTCAATTGGATAGGATCTTGAGAGTTTATTCCAGAATATTTCAAAAAGGTAATTCAGAGTTAGATGGTTAGTTTCAGTGCGGTTAGAAATTATGCGGGTGCAGGAAGAGAAGACATATGGGTTGTGGATTATATTTTTGGGCTATAGGAAAATAGGCCGAAAGAATATGAACAAATGAGTCAAGAGAATTAAACGATGAAGGGACTTGTACGAACCCTATGAATCACACAAGAATTAAAGACAAATAAATAAACAACTACATGGAGGATGGGAGACTCATTAGTTTATTCTTGCTTAAAATGTCTATGTCGAATGTTGCAAAATCATAATCTTACTTTGCATGTGGATTCTATATAAAGCAAAAAATGATGATAGCAACAGATAGATACTGTTACTATGTCCGTCAGATTTGATCTAACTTGGGTGTGATGGAGTAGCAACTTTCATTCCTTTACAACAAATATGACAAGTACACATATATTTGTATGGAAGGACTCTTCAACCATTATGAAAATCACCCTTCATCCATTAAAGCTAAGAGCTTAACTTTGAAGATCAGGATCATGCACTCACATTTCCTCAAATACCTTCTCAGCAACACCATCTCTCACCAATCACCTCATTACTTGATCATGATACCAACCTACCACTGTCTACTTCTCTAGCTGGCTCAAATTGTATGATAGCACTGCTCATTCAACATTGCTAACTATAATGCATCCTAATCTAATTTATTAAAGCATCAATAAGATACATTTTTTTTTTTCAATATATGTTGTTGTCACTTACACATATATACACAACTATTTTTAACAAGAAAAGTTAAATTTGTATTGGGCTTTATAGAAAAAAAAAGGAAGATGGTGTTTCACATTTATTATAAATTAGTTTTTATATCTATCTTTTGTTCTTTGCTATTATTACAAATATAATTGAATAAGATATGTAAAAATACATTTAAAGAAAAATAATAATAGAAAAACATAGAATGACTTGGCAAAAATATCACCCATCTTCTCAAGTTGATGATCAACTCCACTTTTATATTGTATTATTTTTAATCTATGTGAGATTTTTAACATACATCTCATCTCATGTCTATATATGTACATTTTATATATGAGACTATTTGTGGGTGATTCAAGAATGATAGACCCAATAAATTTTGGTAAATTATATTATAATATTACATTAGAAAGCGAATTTAAACATAATTTATTGTCATAAAACTAGCTTGTAATTGTAATTCATTATAATCATAAATACTTAATTCATTACAAAGAATTATTTTAATAAAATTAGTTCTTATACCGAGAAGGTGAGTTTATGTTAGAAAATAAATAATCAAATTTACTAATAATAATAAAATATGAATAATATAACAATAATTATTAGAGCAATAATAATAATAAGAAATATATATGAATAAAAAAATATTAATCAGACCCAATGATTCTTATAACAATAAGACATAAAGAGTAGATGAGAAAAGGAAGAGAAATATTATAGGTTGAGGTACATAGAGCACTTCCTTAGAGAGAAAAGACTCTATTACACAAGCAAAACAAAATCACATGTGTTTCTCTCCTAAGATATAACAACCCATCAGTCAATCAACGAAGGATCTCTGGACCTTATGAATACCACTGTGTTTTAAAAAATAGTGTAGGCGGGAGACAAAACACTTTTATATAAACTCTAGTAATTTTTGTGTGTTTTTCCTGTGCACCTATGTAGTATTTATAGGTAGAGAAAAGAGACATAAGAATCAATTGTCATCATTTAAGCAAACATTAATTTGTAATTAATGAAATAAATAAAATAAAAAAAATTTATAGATAAATAGTATTTAACTTTAGGATTAATATTGCATTAAACCATTAGTTACAGTAGAATTTTATTTTAATTAATAATTCTTTTAAAATTATACTAATACTTCTAACCATTTAAACCTTACCATTCTTACAAGGTAATGATGTCCACTTTTATAATGTAATTTAACTTTATTTATAGTCTATGCTATATTTAGGAGAAAATGATTAAAGAATTATAGTACATATTTCTGTATAATTTAAATATCAAGATCCATATTAACATCGTTTTAAAAGTAATTTCCATATTTGTCTTTTGATTCTTGGGCTATCATTTTTCTTAATTGAATCATGTTCATAAAGTGAAAATCATCCCAATATTATATTTTCCACGTACACATAGATTCGACATTAAACTTGAGATCACGTGTTTAAAGTATCGGATCCTGTTTCACTTCAACCAACACATAGATTTTGTAACTTGCTGTATGTGACTCCAACTTCTAAGCATAATTTTTTTCCGTCCCGTGCCAAAGCTTATTTATTAAAATTAGATAAAAAAAAAAGTAATGGTGTTTAGAAACAATACTGAAAAGTACGTAGCATGAGCTTTATTTACAAGATCTTAGAATAAGCGCACTAAACGTAAGTATTTCAGAAGTAACAATATATATGTTATATGCCACGTAGAAATGAAATATCAATTTATAAAGTAATCGTAAATTCTCTTATACTATCTTTATATCAGATATCCCAAAAAATTAATAAAATATTTAATTACGTTTTTCTGTTTCAATGACACTATATGTATTCATCTCTAAATTTTTTTCAATGAATTGTAATAAAAATTTTGTCCAGTTTTAATATATAAAAACTTTTTCCACAAAGATTTTCTGAAGTAGCGATGATTTAATAATACCGTTAATAGGGCAATAACTTAATAAATTAGGCTGGAGTATAATTAGGACTATCAATATATATTTAGTTAAGAGTTTGTTTGAATTAAGAAAGTTAGAAAATAAAATCAATTGAAATTTTGATTGGAGATTCAATAAAAGTAAGAAAAAAAAAAGGTTCACATGAAAAGATATTAATTTTTGATTTCTTTATTGTTGGTGCATTACGTCTTTTTATTTGATACGAAACATTAGTACAAATTACTTTTAGAAAATACAATGATATTCTAATGATGTGTAATAAAAGAGATAGTTAGAATCGAGGTGGCAGTGTTTTTTTTTAAGAAGAATGAATGGTGATGAAAAGAAGATGATTACGCAGGAGTGATGGTTGGGATTAGATGAGATGTTTTAGCAAAATCTTGGTTGGATTAGGTAGAATTAAAAAGAAGATACGGTAGCAGATTTGTCCTACGTACATGGAATCAGGTGCAGGCGCATGCGTGCACTATCCTCTCTGCTACACACTCTTTTTCTTCCTCTCTCTGTCTCTGCTGCAACTGCACTCACACTTCAATAATCCTGCACTTCAGAATCATACATGGACCAGTTTTCTTTTTCCTTCACTCAAAAGTACACGCTTATGTCATTCACCTCAATTTCTTAATATATAATCACTGTTTTCAAAATTGGATTCGTAAGAGACTTTGTTATTGGGGGTTACTCATTTCACCCTGTTCAGATGGGTTGAATAACTTTTAGGATATATTTCTCAATTTATTTCCAAAACTTCTATTTTACTTTAAATACATTTTATTACACTATATTGTTTTTAAGATTCTTTTTTCAAATTTTATTTTAATACAAGGGTTATTATATGAAATTCGCATTTTATAGTTTTTTTTTATTAATATTTTAACTTTTTATAACCTAAAGGTTAATTTAATATTATTTTTATAATAAAAAAGTAATAAGAATAACTTTTTTAATTACTTAATAAATTATAACTACAAATGTCAGAATAACTTCTAGTAATAAGTTTGCTAAAATTTCAAAATTGTCATTTTTTTAAATTATTTTATTTTATACAGAGATTTATGTCTCGATTGTTTTAAATAATCGAGGTCTAAAACTCTGTCTAGGGTTAAATTTCAAAAAGTTGTAGAGACTTTATTTATTCACCTTCTTTACACCGCTTCTTCTTCTTCTTCTTCTTTTTTGTGTCATTCTCCATCGTTCTTCCTAACCTCCATTCTTCGTCGTATAAATGTAGTGCTCCGCTACACTGCTACTCAACGTCCAACATTTTTACTTTGCTCGCACATACCACTTTTGTCTCTCGTTGCTGCGAACCCCTAAATAGGGTTTTCTCTTTCATTTTTCTAACTTGTTTTCTTCCTCCAGGTTGCATTTAGGTTTCTCTTACTCGTTTTCTTCATCGTTGTCTTCTTCTAGTGCGTTTAAGATTGTCTCTCTCATTTTCTCTCTTGTTTTCTTCCTTATCTAAGTATACCCACCTTGTGCAATCGTAGGTTTGTCACTTGCCAAGGTTCATATTCTCTCTCATTTTCTTTTGTGTCTTGCTCGCCCACTAGTGGGCCTTGTTCCCATTTCCAAAACACGCTCATGCCTTGCTCCTGTTTTCAAAGCACGTACGTAGGTTTTGTCTTCTAATCCTATAGCTTTAAAATTTGTATGTAAAATGTAAAAGTTGTTGAAAAAACATGTAGCGGAATAATTTGTTAATGGACAAAAACCAAGAGGGACGGTGAATTGGGTTCTTAATAAAATTGTGCTTTAAAATTTTTTCCTTTTAATATCAAAGATCAATTAAAATTCTTTCATTTATTTTAATAACCACAATAAAATAAAGAGAGTAAGGAAGAGAAAAATACACAGATATTTATACTAGTTCATATCAAAAGATCCCAGTTGTTAATATCTTAAACAAGGAGATTAACTTAATCACTATAATCAGAGTACAACCAGATTAAGAGAATAAAGGATTACAAGACACCTCTCTTGAAGTCTCAAGAGATGAAGGCACCTCCCTTGAAATCTAAAAGCTTGTCCTAGCAACAACAACAACAACACTCAACCAGATTAAGGGATGCAAACATCTTCCTCGAATCACACAAAGAATGAACACCTCCTTTGAATCATACAATGGATGACTGACTTCTCCTAACAACAACAACACTCAATAACTCAGTATCTCACTTGATGAAAGTTATTGCTCTACCCATACTAGGTTTTTCAAAGTCTTCCCATAGAGAGTTCTCAAGTACTTAGACTTCTCTAACTTATGTGTTTTCCAAATGAAAGTCTACCACTTTACTTATAGAAGCCTATTTAGAAATTAGGTTAAGAATATGAGAAGTTAAGTCACAACTACCATAGATAATCGATTGTTATAAGTGATAATCGATTATCACAGAAACTTTTCTGAAAACATTTTTCTCACTGTGATAATCTATTTTCAGCCATGATAATCTATTATAAGCAAATGACAATTGATTATCAATAGTGATAATCAATTATTTTAAAAATAATAATTATAGTGAAAAAAAATTCAAAGAAAATTTAGAATAAATATTATTTTATGATTAAAATTACTTCTATTAATAAAATTTATGTGAATTAACATAAAAATTTTAAAAATAATAATTTACTCTAATAATGATAAAAACTTATATTATAAAAAAAATCTAAAATAAATATTTTTCTATATGTTATATTTTTTTTGTTGAATAAACATTTTTCAATAATTAAACATTTTTATAAATTTTATATTCCTTTTGAAGGTTTTTTTATTTATTATTTACGTTTTAATTACTTTTAATTTGATTTGATCAATTACCGACAAATTTATCCCTTGGTAAATAAATTTTATATTTCTGACGAATTTATCCATCAATAATTAAAATTTAAAAATTCTTTGGTAAATAAAATTTACCAACGGATTTAATTCCGTTGGTAACTACAACATTTTTAATAGTGTGGATTAAGTGGAGATGAGTGATAAGAAGAGATGGAGGAGGAGAAGGAGGAAGAAAAATAAGAGGAGGAAAAGCCAGAATTGGTGACAATGGCGATTGTAGATGTGCAGTAGCGACAACAACATTGTAGTGGCAGAGTAGCGGTGGAGGCCACAACAACAATAGTGGGTGGCCAAAGATGAAGAGGAGGAAAAAGAGGAAAAGGGATAAAAGTCGATTACAACAACGGTAAAGGAGGAAGATGGTGAAGAGGAAGAGTCGATTATCGAAATTTTTTTGTTATATTAGTGATAAATTTTATCCATCAATAATTAGTGCTTTTCTTGTGTTATATATATATATATATATATATATATATATATATATATATATATATATATATATATATATATATATATAT
>Ga0214545_1006364_pt1 | contig 20604 bp, 10 predicted proteins | sample CNSS4metaG_FD_160064 | JGI IMG/M metagenome (GOLD analysis project Ga0214545, IMG submission 160064) | Root nodule microbial communities from cowpea collected in UCLA plant growth center, Los Angeles, California, USA - CNSS4 | ecosystem: Host-associated > Plants > Roots > Nodule | place: USA...
ATAAAATAATAATAATTATATATTTTTATATATATATATATATATATATATATATATATATATATATATATATATATATATATATATATATATATATATATATATATATATATTGTAGGTACGGACGGTAAAACGTAAAATAATCTTCTACTTATACACTTTCTATGTTTATTAGTTTTAACTTTAAACATGTCACATTATATCTAAATATAATAATTAATTTGGGTTCATTTGTTTATTTTCAATGTGAGCCAAACTGCTTGATTGAGAAAAAAACATATTAAAAATTGACAATAAAAAAATCATTTTTAATTTTTTTTTAATATAGGTTCTTCTTTAACTTCCTCATGTCATTATTTATTAATCCTTTATTAGTAGAATGTTGTAAGAAATTATTTGGCGCATTACTTAATGATATAAAATTGTAACCCATTAATGTTTTGTTTAGAGGAAGTGATGCAAAGAGTCTAAAAAGGGAAAAAAATTAGAGTAAAAAGTGTTATTTTTTGAATTAGGTAAAATAATAATGAAAAGTTACATAACTTTATTTATTGATGATCAGTATTAATATTATTTTTTAAATTATTTATAGTTAAATAACAAAAAAAGTTCATAATCGATTATGAAGGCAATGTAATATATTATCAGTTATAATTGCTCTGAAATTAATTATGAATGTAAAATATATTTTAAATTTTTTTTCTATATAAAATAATTGTATTACATTGTAACAAATGTATACTTTCTACGTAAACTTTTATTCATCAAACGTATAAAGTGACTTATTTCTTATCTCTCTTTTTTCGTCACATACGAATTAGTCAAAAGTACTAAAATCATCTCCAATTTTATTTTATTTTTCTTTTAAGTGTAAGTGAGGATCACTAGATGAAACTTTTTTTTTTCAACAGTGTACACTCTGCTATGATTATATATATATATATATATATAATATTTCTGGCTCTTGGTAAAATAATAGTACTTGAAATAAAACGTTTAGCTTGTTATATAATTGGACACGATGAAAACATAATATAATTGGACAAATATGTATAATTCACTTACAATTAGCAGCATATCAGCAAAACGTGCATAGTAAAGACAACTGATTTTTTATTTTTTATTTTTAAATATCTTTCGAAGGAATTTGGAAAATTTTGAATTGCAAGGAGTTAAAAAAAAGTTGCAGAAGCTAAATAATATTTTATTATAGACGCCACCTCATACTGTAATGTTTTATAAGATAGGTACTTAGTGGTGTTTAAAACCAGCCTTCGAACTTGCATTATTCCTAGGTACGGGAGTTTTCATGAGTTTCATACCTTTTGGCTCATTTCTTGCATAACAGTTTACAAATCACTCTTGCGAATGGGTAGAGGTAAAATTACTTGTATTCTGAATACACAGCATTTGCATGAGCATCGTTCTGAAACATAAATAGTTGACTCACTACAAATCCAACCACAGCTGCATTCATCCACTTGATTCATCACCTGAAATAACAACGCCCCGGTTTTTCTTCCAAATCCTGATTCCCCCAACTAGATATAACGTTTATTTTATGCCCACGGAGGCAAATAAACTAAGAGGAAGCAAATGTCCATCACACCGGTGGCTGTTGGAAAAATCAATTCCAAGGCCAGCCAGAGTATATAGTCTGTCATGACAGGACAGACCCAAAGGCTGAAGTGCCAAAGCAATATATAACATTTCTCAAAGCATACATAATTTTCCATAATAATGGTAGTTTGCTTCACAGTGACCAGGATACAAGTGCATTACCGATTTTGTGAAGGCATTCTATCTGATCCGTGCCTTAAACGGAAGCTACTGGACCTGGCACCGGGCTCTGACCTGCTGCTGGACTGGTGGTATGCTCTCCAACCTGCATCTCTATCAACATGACTCAATGACAATGAAGGCAAGTGGTCTCTTTCCCAAGCATGGAAGTGATTTGGTAGATGGTTTTCTTCTTGAAAATTGCGCCCTGATGAACTCGATGGGATTAGAAAAAAGCCACCACTTTGGTCTGGCGATGTGGCTATTGGTGCTAATTGAGCTGATCCACTGTGACTGCTGGATCGTCGGGAGCCGGTAGTGATAGGTGTCCGCATTGTGGTTGAGTTCGGAGGTTGCTGTGGTTGGTAGTATGCCTGAAGAGCCTGAACTCTATCCCTAGCCCGGGCATTGCTACCAGGATAAGGAGGGATCATTGAGGAAGCAACTGAGCTCCCCGCTCTGGCAGCAGAACTGCAGAAATTAATGTGCATTGAAACAAATATTACATTCATGAAAATAAATGTAATTTACTATTGTGAGGCAACTCTAAATTGTAGTGGCACCTGTGACCGACAAGGAAGGGATGCATGAAAGATCCTGATCTTGGTACATCCGAACCACCCCTGACTGGCCTTTGGCTACCAGGGGATCCTGATGGCTGATCGGCGGCAACTAGACGAGTACTTGCGGTGGAGAAAGGAGGGGAGTGGTGTTCCCAGCTGTGATAGTGAAGATCCACGGCAGGAAATGAGTATGAAGTTGGTATGTCACTGGGCACAGATGAACCATTCCAATGGTTGAAGTTTGAAGCCTCTGATACAGTTCCACCTGAATTGGAGGAGGATGGATGTATTGGTCCAAAGTAAGCAATATACGGGCAAGGATGACTGGCAGATGACACAGCTGTATGTTCAGCAAATATAGCATGTTGTCCCAATACATCATGATCTGCATCTCATCATTCCAGTAAATTAAGAGTTCAGTGTCATGCAGACATCATTTTAAAAAATGGAGACGGTGATGAGCTACAAAAGGGATCTTACATGCAGATGATGAAAACTCCCCTTCCCTGGAAAAATAAGGAATATAAATATTAGTTCAATAAGCATGCTACTACTTTCCATTTGAGTGTGGAGGAATAGTCTCTTAAAAAATGTCTAAAAATTTGACATTGAAAGATAAAACAATTATTCATCAACAACGAAAAAAATGTTTTTAAAAATGCACAATTAACTCATCCCCATCCTCAACCTCCATGTTGAACAGACAATACTCAACTTGGGTTGTGCATTCAAAACATTGTACAAAACATATAGCACTACTCTATTCTCTCTATAACATGGTAAGGAAAGTAAACCTCAAGGGTGAATCCATTTACTGATCTAATTAAAGCACATTCATTAAGGTAGGAAAACTATTTCATGATTCAACAAATTAGAAGCATGATGAAACAACAACCTAGACACAAAGATTAAATGCATTAATGCAACAGGCCTTCATTTTGGCTGCAACTGCAATCTCAAGAAACATACTGAAATATTGCCCAATTAAGCCCAACATAAAAAAGAACTGGGCCTTCTGTTGGGAGTTCAAAAGAGTACTCAAACCCACTTCATTAGCCAATGACATTACTAAAGAAGAAAAAAGGATGAAAGGAAGGCGGTTGCTTCAAAGTTCATCGTTCCCAAATATTATTAGGGTGGAAGCAACGCTGCCAAGACATGGAACAAGCAGAAAGAACTGGACTAGAAAGTAAGGTATATGTCAAACTATATTTTTTATTGATAAAGAGAATCAATCTCTGCTGTGGTATCAATGATTCAGAATAGATATGTTGTACAATAAATTTCCTAACCTTACCAGATATTCTAGATATCTGAACTCTCCCTCTAATTTTCTTTCTCACAACTCCCAACTGACTCTAGTCATCTCTGCCTCTCCATTTTATTACCGAAAAGAAGTAGCTATTCTGTTTTTAAGAGAAACTGGTTCTCATCCCCTATTAATCATGTTATTCCTCCTAACAAAAGGCCCATCTTGTATTCATCCTTGCTTTCAATTAAAATGCAATTCTTAGCCACCAAAATATAAGGGTATAGACAATCTAATTTTAAAAGAGCTGTTTCCGAAAGCACAGAAAAGCCTCCTAGTTTTTTTGGGGGGTTATACACTAAACCCCCCAAAACCAAACAGATACATTATGATTTTGATGAATCCCATTGTCTGGTATAGCTAGCTACTACACCGAAAGTCATTCTGTATTTAAACAATTGGAAATAAAGAAGTTCCACGTAAATAAACAGCTAAGGGAGCAACTAAGTTTGCGTTTGGGTCTTCATCCATTATCCATATTTCATGACAAATTCCCAAAAAACTCAAACTAGTAGTTGCGCTTCAATTTAAACTCCCAATGCACAGACAAACACATAGTCAGTAACAACCTTTAAATTTTTACTGACACCATCACCTTCAAAATTGTGATGCTACCCAAGATTTCCACTAGTCTTTGCAACATTCTTTTCTTGTTTGCCAAAATAGTGGTTAAAATATAGCAAGGACTTCAGGGTTCAGATTTATTAATAAAATCAGTAGCTTTAACCACATTCGACTTCAATGAACCTAATTAGGTTCCATATTAAAATAAAAACATTTTACTTCAGCGTATTGCATCCCATTGCAGCAACCCTTTATAATAATTGTTAAAATGATGTATGTGAAACCACCAATACAATAAATAAAAGTCAGATATGGTTGTTGCACACTGTAACTACGCAAAAGAGTGTTTTGAAACCAGTCTTTCTGTAACTACTTTTGGTGTCATTTTTTAATTACACAATTTTATCCTTTAACAAATTAAAAAATTTCTTACTTAATAAAATATGTAACTGCAGAACTCCCGATCTATTTACTCAAATGTAAATACATAAGTTCTCCTCTTAAAAATAACTACCACATACGTTTTTTTTCTAAACCATTCTTACAAAATTATATTTCTTAAAATTGTATTATTTTAATGTGATAAAAATGTGGACACAAAGGAGCGATAGTGCATGGCCTCTGGTAGAACAATATAAAGAACAAAATAATACAGCAAATGTCTAGTCCAAGCCAATGAAACAAAATAGATATTAGCTTCTATGCATTAGGCTTACTCGAAAGATGATGGAAGTCGTGTCAGGTTGCCAAAAGGGCACCAATGAACTCCAAAAGACTGCAAACACCATACAGTTAAAAAGGCAGTCAAAATGATGAGCAAGATGTTATCCACCCACATAAAAAGAAAAAAAAAACTACTCCAATTAAAAGAGAGGTAATCCCAGCCATTAAAAGTCAAAGTCCAACTACTAACTAATAAATTGGATAATGAATTTCATCTAGAATTATTAACTCATACATGGCAAATGGAGGGAAACAATAACAGCATATGTTTGTGGTACATTAAGAGTTGCAGATTGAAAGAAAGTAGAGGAGTAAAGGCATTAGGCAGAGTAAGCTCACAATCATCTAAGGCCAAAGGAGATAGTGAAATAATTTTAACTAGCTTCCCTTTTTACTTAAATGTAGACAGCTACGCTTTTGCTTTTGCTTTTGGTCTATAATTTCATATAATTTTATGTAGCATATAGTTAAATGCGCTCCAAATCCCAATAAAACATTCAGAGAATGACTTCTTGATAAAACCAAGCATAGAACAAGTTTGCAATTTCTGTCTCTCTCTCTTGCGCGCTCTCTTGCGGCACACACACATAATCAATAGAGGAGTATTTATGCAAGCCTACACTCAAGTGCAAGCCTAAAATATTAACAAACAAAAAGTTAACAGCACTCTTACCATCTCAGAGTAGCTGAGATCATAAAGGTCCTCGTCATGTGTCCACTCATCCATGCTAAACTCTGGATATGACCGGCTACCATTAGCATAAAGCCATTGACCTTTCTCAATCTTCCGACAATTAGGGCACTGCATTGCTCCTTTTACGTTGAATGCCGAACCAATGCAATCTAAATAATGTAAATCAATAAGAATATTACTATTGCATATATTTTTGTCAATAAGAAATCAGTGCATGCAGAAATTCATGACATCATTATTGATTCACAATTCCACTACTGAAGTATTATTGTTCAGTGTAAGAAAAACTCATGACATCACTATTTCTTCTATATATTCCACTACTGAATTATTATTGATCAGTGTAAGAAAAACAAAACAAGATACATGAGTGTTTCTTTTGCCCCTTGTAAAGTGATTAACAAAGGCGAAGGAGGGACACAACATACCATCTTCTCCCTAAAAGAGAATCATTCTCCACGGATAAGGTGAAGTCAGAAAGTGACATTAAAATGCACTTTCATTTCAAAATAAGATTTACACGTTTATGCCTCATCCACCATTCCAAAAAAGGATATGAAATTCCACCACAGTAAAACCAAACACCATATATATTGACCCAACTTTACATATAAAAAAATATTTGATTTAAGAAACCTGTAAATCCAATCAAAGATCTGAGTTTAAGACCATTGCATCAGCAATTTAAATCCAATCAAGTATTGCAAATTAGTAGATAAGACTCAGAAGCTTCAATGGAAACAACTATCTCAAATGATCCCAGATTGTTCACACCTATCTCAAAGGCAAATGATGCAGCAGTCATCTACTTGAGCAGAGACCGGATAAGAAAGACCAAAAATACAATGTGTGGGACAACTAGGATTGGGGGGAACAGTGACGACTGCACAAAGGTCAATTGATTTTATCTTCTCAAGAAAAAATCTAATGTGATTACTTTTATACCAATTTTCACTCAATGATTAAAAATCAATTAAGGATCCAAGAACAAGGTTCAGATCAGACAATGGAATGAATTGCTATTTCAATCAACTGTCTCCTTAATCATAAGGAACATCCATGATTCTTCATGCGTAAACACAAGCAAAATGGGAAGGCAAAAAATGAGCAATTTCTCAGCCAAAAGCTGAGCTTTCTCCTTCAAAGAAAGGTTTCTATTCCCGTTAGGAACAAGCAATTTTCACAGTTTCATACATGATAAATAAACCTCTCCAACAAGTCACATAGAGTTCTGAAACAGTTTTAATACTTACTTCAAGACCGTAAATGGAATTATTCCTACAGTATTTTGGGTCTACAACCTTTGTTCATATTCACAGCCAATACAGGCAAACTTGATCCTAAGGCTGTCATGTGGGTTTTTCCTTAGTTAATTTTTCACTCAAAAAGGTTACATGGTCTAAGACCCCTAATCCAAAAAATGGTACATATTTGCTGATATGCCCTTTAAACGAAAATAAGTTTTTCTCTCCAACATTTCTTCTCAAAAGAAGATTCCAATGATAGATGATGAACAATGTGAACTTCCTGAACAACCAAAAGTGTCAGCAAGTACTACCCAGTTGTACCCCAGCTTCAATAAACTCTGCTCCTACTTCAGAGCTTGGCCCAACATAAAGTGTCCTAAATCAGCCAGTCAAAAAGAAGAATCCAATGACAGATGATGAACAACATCACCTTCTTGAAAGTGTCAGCAAGTACTGGAAGCCATAAGGTCCCCCAGCTTCAATAAACTTTGCTTCTAAGTCAGAGATTGAACCCAACATAAAGTCTCATAAATCAGCCTGTGAACCATAAAATGAGTTACCCAACTATGCCATTGGTATATGAATGTCAAAGTAACTCACAATTTCTCAAGATTCTCTGAAGTGACTGAAAAGAAGAGTCAACCTAAAATAACACATGTTCAAGAATCCAACCAAGTCTTGAAATTGAGATAGTTGAAGGAACTGTACAAATAAATGAAGTCCCGCAGATGACCTAGATCTTCTCATTGATTTATAAAAGGTACTTGAAACTGAACCCCATTACCCTCTCTATCTAACTTTGCTATAAAAAAGGATGAGAATTGGAAAAGACTGACACAGGATACTGTTGACAAACCAAAAGGGATGAATATTGTTGACTCGAAAAGGATTTTCACATTAAAGTACAAGGCAGATGAATCTCTGCAAACATACAAAGGTTGGAAACCAAAGGTTACTCCGAAACTTATGGGACTGTACAAACTATATTACCATTGGCACACATTTTAGTTAGTAAATTCAGTACAGTGCCAAGAACGTATTTCTGTATGAAAATCTGAGTAACCCACCAAGATATGAAAAAAGAACAGAAATAACAAGGTGCACAACCTGCAGCATGCCCTTTACAAATTACAGATCCTACACATTGGTTAAGAAGGTTAGAAAAGGTCATTAAAGGAATTTGGGACAAATAAAGCCTAGATGAAATAACAAAGAAATTTGAAGTGGCACGCTCCAGCAAACAGAGCTTCATATTTTTACAAAATGAAACAGATTCATGGATGGAAACAAGATAAATTGGATGCAAGCAAGCCCCTACTCCATTCATCTCAAGCATAAGCTATGGGAAGCTAAAGTAAAACCTGCAGTAGACAAAAGAATGAACCGAAGATGGCTGGAAGACTGATCTTGTTTAAACATGCAAGACATAGCATATTCAGTTAGTTTCATTAGTCAATTCATGCACAACCCAAGAGAACCTCACCTTCAATCTGCATACAGAGTTTTACGCAATTCACAAGGGAACCCCAAAAATAGTTTTATTCAAGAATAGAGAAAAAGTGATGTTAGGATCCAATTGCAAAGTATGGGAGTTCCGTCCCATATTTGAAGTAAGGATTCTAGTGTGGACTGTAGGGATCATTGGCTCTTCAACTACAATAGCTAGATTTTGTGGTATGATTCACTTAAGGTTCTTATCAATTAGTAGAAGAGCTTGGAACATTTTTTTCAACAGCAAAGAAGCCTAATAGGTATTGCACTACTCACCAAAGTAGTCAAAGGGAAAGTGCATAACAAACCAACATGATCGTAATGGAGTACGATGGGATGTTAGAATCCAGTTGGTATAGGACTTGAGTCCCACAATCGACGTATAGGATTTTAAAATAGGGTTAGCTAGACCTTGTTGGGCTTTCCAACTACAACAACTATCTTTTTATGGTGTGGTTCTCCCAAGGTTATTATCACGCCAATGCAGACCATACAGGTTCACTACTAGTGGATAGAAGATTAATAGTCACATACTGTACTTTCCTACAAATAAATTTAGTTAAATGAAAAGGTAAGAACACAACACGGTAGCTAGATCATCTACGGAATCAAAATTCAAATCTATTATTCAAGGAGTTCTTTTGCATCTATGGATAAAAGTCATCCTAGATGACTTGGAACTTGGAAGTCAAGTAAGTAGCTCTCATTACGCTCCATTATAACCAGAAGTTGGCGATTGATATAACTCAGTCCTACAAACATGATAGGAGTATAGGACAAAGCATGATGAAATATATAACCATTTTACATGCCATCATGGAAAAGCTATCAGAAAACCTAGTGTGTTTCCATCCAGAGAGCAAATAGCTCATGTACAGCACAGAGGCTGAAAGGCTCCAGTTTCCATGATCCAATTACCAAGCTAAGAATGGAAGACATCTATTAATAAAACTGGGGGGAAAGAGATAAAGCTGAAAATGTGGATATTGTAAATCAGATGTAAATCATTTCAGTGTATCAGGTTTCAAATCCCTTGAATCAAAGGAATCTGTAAAGGAGTCTCCAGGAAGCTAGTCCTGATTATTAGGATATAATTTCTGATTATTGGGGTGATTTATTTCCTTATGTATAGCCTTGTACTATGCTAGAAATACTTGTGATATTATTATTCTATTCTCTTTTCAGATTGCAATTTTCCAGTTATTGAAAGTCAATACTAACATTACACACATAGTAATAAAAGATCTTAGCACTAGAGTAAACAATGAATAATGTAATATACTATTTCAAAGATGACACAATTCATAAAAACAATATGTGAATAAAACCGCAAATTGTATGCAGGAAACTAAGCTCACAATGAAAATATTAGTACAAACTTAATCAGCCCCATAACTATCCAAAGTTAAAGTATGACCAACAACATTGAACACTTTAACCGTCAGTTAGTGTTAAATGCAATATTAAATGCATGACACTCATAAAAGAAGCATTTCAAGATAGGGAGTGAACATCAGCACAAGGTTAAGTAATCAGCTAGTAATTTGTCCACCCTTTAAAACCAAAAATCTTTCTTCTTACGGCTAATGAAGATAAAACATATTCATGGACCTAACATATGATGCTTTACAATTAAAACCAAATGGCCACACTTTAACTTGCTTACATTATCAAATAAATCAATATGGAAGGGTCAATTATAAAAATGAAAATATTAAAAGCTAGTAAAAAATAACAACAAATAACTCGTAATAACATTCTCAGGGGATATTCACAGTAACCTCGTCTGAGGTTAGCATTCATTTAAATCAGTCTTGATTTCAAAATTACACCTAATTCCTTCGGACCACACTTACTTCTAATATGATCCACATGGCCCAAAACATTAACAAAAATCTCAGGAGTATGTAATTTTTTAAAAAACAGAAGGTGTCAATATAATAAGGGATACAAGTGTAATTTTTCAATCAAGAAGCATGTAAGTGTAATTAGCACTAAACTCAGGGAATCCCATGTTCCGATGTACATATCTGTTTTATTTAACATGACATGACACGTGAAATTACTTTCAAAGTGTACATGTCAAGATTGAATCTGTTTGATCATAGGATCGCATAGAGTCCTTCACTTGTTTTGTGACAATGAGAACAAAATTGACAGTGTCAAGTTGTGAATTGTAATTTTAACTTCTAAGAAATACTTAAACAGAAAGCACCTCAGATATTAACCGACAATGACAAGAAAAGTGATTTTATTTCTAATATTCTTATAAAGCGTTTAACAAAATCCACTGCTGACCTGACCTTGATGCATTAAACTCAGAGAAAGCTGCCAACAGAGAAAACAGTGTACATTGAAATGACCACTGCTAATTCAATCCAGACCATAAAACTCTCCTAATAAACATCCATACGACCAATTGAAAATATTTCCCCTAGCGAAGAGGATTATGGTTGTAGGTTTAATAAGAGTACTTCATTAATATTGTTCACAAAACTGTTGGGGTGCTATATCCATAACGATTTGGACATTATAATAGAATGATTTGATTCATATCCACATGTGGGGCCTATTCCCCTAAGATCCCCTCTATTAAATTTCAACAAAATGAGATGTTTAGTATAATTGTCAAACTTCTTTTTAACATAGCACCTGAACAATAAAACAAGGGTTATCCATAATCTCTATTTTGTTAATTTTATATTTGCATAACAGAATCTTTATTCTAAGCTTCAGATAAGGAGGGTTTAAATCATGTAGAACATTATTTCGGCTGTTCAGGAAAAAAGTTGATATACCTTTTGTAAATATAGCCTCACTAGGCTCCACAGAAAACTAAAGAAACCACACACTCTGAAGTTCCTCACTGTTGTGATGACCCGACTAACAGCAATCAATACATACTGCTAAACATGAAAGACTGCCTATATTATGCAGAAATTCCACCAAATTTATGGAAAGTTAGTCAATACGACACATTTTCTTTGTTAACCAATTCGACCAGACAAAAACAAAAGAAATCACAAACTACTGATCTCCTCAGTGTTGACGAGACCTATTAAAAGCATATGTGGTGACTGCTAAACAAGAGCAACCAGGCATATGCAGAAAATCCACCAAATCTATGGACAAATTTAGTAAAAACACCACACTTTTTGTTGCTGACCAATTCAACAAGGCCAAGACATTAAAATCACACACTGTGGAGATTCTCGCTGTTTACAAGGCCTATTAAAAGCAGTCAATTTGCTCAGCTAACCATGAGCAACAACATGTATTGCGCCGCAATTCCACCAAAATTTATGGAAAGTTAGTCAAAATGTCACAATTTTTGTCTTTAAGCAATTAAACAAGCCACACTCTGGATTTCCTCATTGTTATCAAGACCTGTTAAAAGCAATCAATACATACTGATAAACATGAGCACCTACACATATTATGCAAAAAATATCCACCAAATTTACGCAGAGTTAGCCAAAATATATCTGAATTTGTTGTTAAGCAACTCAAGAAGACCAAGACAATGATATCACACACTCCCAATTTTCTTATTGTTGACAAGAGTTATTTAAAGCAATTGTTAAGCAGGAGCAGTTACATGTATTATGCAGAAATTCCACCAAATTTATATAAAGTTAGACAAGAATGTTAGTTTTTTTTTTTTTCTGGTTGAGCAATTCATCAAGACCAAGACAATGTCCAACTTCTCCATACATAATCATGATTTTCTACCAGCTACAAATATTGAAACTGATATAAATTTTCAAAATATCATCATAAATTCTAACTTGCTATAGTGGTTAGCCCAATCAGCACCATTGATATTAAACGACAAATGTAATGAATTAAAATTGTAAAAACCGTTTTAATCTAAGAGTTTCCAGAAAAAACATAAGTATATCCAACCATCCACCATAACTTCCTTCCACTCGTGGCTGACACACATTCCCTCATTCCTTAAATGTACTTCAATTCTCCATTCAAATTAAACCATCAATCAAAACTGAATTCATAAATCACAAAGTTCCTTGGTTTTAGAACCTCGTCACCAATGAATATGAAAGTCATGAATAGTTGTATGAAATTATTATTATTATTATATTAGGTTTATATATGCATCGACAAGCTGTAAACACAAGGAAAACCAAATTTTCGAATCATAGATCTAAATTGTTGCAATTAACTGATGGAAACATAACATATGAATGCAGTGTATAATTCATACAATATGTAGGTCATCTCATCTACAGGCAGGATGAGGAAGAGAAATTGGAGTTACCAAGATGAAATTGATGACCACATTGAAGCTTAGCCCAGGATCTATCCCCATTATCGGCAACATGCTCCAGACAAATGGAACAATAAACTGAGGCGAAAGACTTCCCACATCCATCATCTCCTTCATCATCGACCTTGTTACTATTGCTATTATTATTATTATCTTCCTCTTCGTCGTTACCAAGACCCATTACAAAAACCCTAAAATCAGAACCGGGAGAAGAAATGAACGACAGCGTTTGATTGAATTTTTGTTTGTTGTCCGAGTTAGAACAGGATGAGAAAAGTAAGGAAGAGGTGTAATCTGAGATCTGAAGTCTTTGGTTTGGTCTGCGACTTGGGACCGAAGAAGATTGAATGAATTTCTTTCCGATTTTTTACTTCCATTCAATCCATTGGGGATCGTTGGATTGTTCCTCTGACTCTGATCACTCTTGTCCAATCAACTTCATCGACGGGTAAGATTCATTGCCTATGTCTTCATCTTCCTTTGACTTTAAATATTTTTATATTTTTTCACCTTCTTTTATTTTATTAACTCTAAATACTTAATTCCTGTATTGCTGTATCTCCTGTCCTTTTTCGTCCCATTATGATTAAAATATGTGTATCTATATTTTTTGTGTCAATGTATGATCATTATCTGGCAATGTACAGAAAATAACATTTTTTTATTTTGAGAAATTATCACTATAATCAACCAGGTTTCCTTATATATAATACAAATTTTCATCAACAGTAAGTTATTCTCAACATATGATATTTTATCATTTTGAGTTTTTCTATGATAACAAGTATAGATATAATGATCAAACTATGATATCAGGAGGTATAAAATACATGTCATACAGTAAAATAAAATAATAAAATATTTATTTGGCATTCACAATATAGTTTCAGTGCTGTCATTTTCGGTGTTATTCGAAATTAAGAGGAATGATGAAAACATAATATTATTGTTTAAAGTCAAAATAACAATTTAGAATTTAGAATTTAGAACGTGGTTGCGTGGATTGTTTTGAAAAAAATAAACATTATGTGGGTGAAGAAAAATAGAAAGGTAGAATAAAAGTTTATACATTGTAATGTTTATATACAGATTTGTACTTAGAAATGATAATAAATATAAAAAGATAAACTCAGTAAAGAGATATGAATCACCCAGAGAAAAATATATAATTATGAAAATCGAATGAGCTTTTTATATTTAGTATGTGATGTGAAAAAAAAAATCGCAGCCGGCATATATTAAAAGTTAACTTGGTCTATGTTTCAAATAAACTTAAATTAACTTGTTTATGTTTCAAATAAACTTTATTCATGACATATAAATCTATAGTTATAGTTATCAAGAGACTGGAATGAGTTATGATAGATGTAAGATGACTCTATTTAACACAGGAACTTTTTAAAAATAGAATCAAATATCTACTTTATGAATGAGTACGTCATGAGGGTTGAACTCAAAGTTTGTATGCATGATAAATATTGATTCTTTATGAAAATTGTTGTTTTGAGATTTAGTGATGATATTATGAGTAGTATATGCTTTAATTTTAACTAGTTTATACTTTATTTTTATTGTGTTATGGTATCTACGTATGATTGTTAAGAAACATGCAGATGTTGAAGACGAGTAACGAAGATGCATGAGTTTTGAGATGATAGACTATAATGTATAAATGTTTATCTATTAAGTGTTTTATATTTATTCCTATAGATAATTAAATATTTATATTTATTTAAAAAAAATTGAAATACTATTTGAAAAACTGTATATACATTGGACATATGTATATAATCATATTTTGTTATTAATTATACAACAATGTAATTAGTAATATTTTATCTACTAACTAAAATCATTACATATTTATTAAAACTAAATAATTATTTTTTCTACTTTAAACTCCAGATTTAGAAAATATTATTATAATGTCTGCTTCTAATCATATTATTGTCATCTTTGATTTTATTTTGAAATATATGAAAAGAATATTTGGTGATTTCAAAATCTTTTAAATTATACTAAAAATAAATAGAATACCAACAAATGAGTTAAAGATAACTTTTTTTCTCTTTCAAGTCACAATTCTTTCCCACAAAGATTTTTATTTATAAAAAAATACCTATTGACAGTGGTCAACATTTTTGTCTGACCTTTATTCTTTATTCTAATCCCACTTCCTCATTCATTGCACATCATGTCATGCAAAATAAAAAAGAAAATAGAAAAGAATATATCTCTGGGATATTCTCTCTCACACATATATACATATACATAAAACTATATTCACGTATCTTATATTATATTCATTATTACATATTCTTTAATTTAATATAAATACACATATAATCATATTTTGATCCGAACTGGCAGACAAAATTAATCAAATCAATAGTATATTTTTAAACTTTAAAAACAGGCATTTAAATAATTCAGTTAATGCAACGTTTTAGATATATACATATATTCAACGATAAGTTTTGAAAATATATTTTTCATCTAAATATAATAACCATTATTATAAAAAATTGAATAAAAAATGAAAGCTAAGTAACAATTATTGTTTCAATATGCATTAATCTACATGACCATTGCAGTCAAAAGCTAAAATTATCAAAATATTAAAACTGTTCCGGTCAAGTGAATAATCTCGTATCGAAAATAAAAGAAAGGAAGTATTTTTATCTATGCTAATTACTTATTTAGGACAAAAATAATTATGTCTCTTGACTATGAATATGAGAGTAACACTCTTATTTATAAATAATTTGGGTACAATTTTTGTATATTTACATAATCAAATATTCTAATATATATAATCTAACAAAAAAGATATTTAGTAAATATCAACAATAATATCTCTTAATATGGTTTATATTTATCAAATGTAGATATACCAAACATAGATCAGATTTCTCTTTAAAATTCTCTTTCACATTCTGGAATGTTCTTCTTAATATTCTGGAATATTCTCCTTCCCACCTTAGTCTCTTACGGGGAGGTCGGTTCTAAGATGACATATTAGTTAATCTTGACTCATTATTACTCTATAACTCTACTATTCTTTGCTCCAGTGTCGTCACACTTCTATTCATCCTTTTTCTTGCGTCGGCTTTATGGCGACACCACTCTACACTTCTATTGATCATTGCTCAAGTGTTGGCTTTATGTCGACATCATGGTGATCCCCTACTTATCCTTGCTCAAACATCAGTTTTGTGGCGATATCATTCTACATCCATGCTCATCCTCGTTTAAGCATCGGTTTTGTGGCAACTTCATTCTACACCCTTGCTCATCCTCACTCTTAAAGAATAACCTCCCGCAGAATTTCAACAAGCTTGCTCTAGGCAGGTATAAAAACTAAACTAGATTAAAAGATTAAAATAAGAGATAAAATAATGTGAATCATCATCGAAGTTGAAAGAGTTAAAAGATATTTTTTTTTTTTTTAAATATTCATAAAAATTTTCCATGAATTAAAAGATGAAATGGTCAAATTAGTTTACATAGAGATTAAATATATTAAATAATAGAGATAAGGAAGGAAGCAGGAAAACAATGAAAAACAGTTTTTTACATAGAGGAAGAGAGTTAAAGATTAAATTAGTTAATAAGTAAATAAGGAAGGATTTATTCTATAAAACCTCACCGCCTCTGCTTGTTTTCCTGAACCTTCAAATTTTTTCTGCTCTGTTTCCTATATTCTTAGAATCAGAAACAATCAACAACAACTATAACCATGCTTCTCTACCAAGATCTTCTTACGTGTATAAATTTTTTTTCTCTCAATTTAAACTCCTTCTTTCCCTTTGCCACCATATTGGGTTTCTTCTTTTGTGCAGTTTTGTGATATCGTAGGAATTTTTTTCTTTAGATTATTCGTTTGACCCACTTTGATTATAATTCCTTTTTTCTTTATAGTAACAATTCTTTGAAGAAGGTAAGCTAGTTGTCTACGAAATATAATATTTAGATTTATATCTTGTTTCTGTCACAATAGTGGTCTGGTTTGAATAATTGAGTTTTTTCCCAAAAGGTGAAGGTTTGATCCTTTTAAATACTGTCTATAAACTTAGATTAGAATTTGATCGTAGTTCTAAATGACAAATTTCTTCTATTTGTGATAAAAGTGTAAATTATGTTTGTTGTATTTTCGTGCAATTTTTTAAAATTTACTGATAATCTTTGTTTGTCACTTATTGAGATGTACTTCTAATTAGATTATAAGTTACATAAATAAATCTTTATTGCTTGCACTAGGTAGCTATTTTGAAAAAAAAAGAAGGTTAAATCAGATTTGCAATCTAACTAAAGAACAATGAACAAATGAGTGAGAAACTGCATATTACTTTTTATACAATTTGTTAAACTTACTAATCAATGTTTTTTTTATCATTCAAAGGAATGTACTTCTTATATATCAGGAATTTGATTACAAGTCACTAAAATCAACCCTTATTTCTTGCATTGAATGACAAAAAAAAGTCAAATCAGATAGGTCAATAAGTGAGGCACAATAAGTAAATAAATGGGGAACTGCGTATTACTTCTCGTCCAATTTTTTAAAATCTACTAATATTTTTTTTTGTCATCCAATGGGATGTACTTCTTATGTACATGAATTTGATTATAAGTTACACAAATCAACCCTTATTTCTTGCACTAGGTGGTGGCTTGAAGGAAAAAATGGTCAATCCAATGGGATGAACTTCTTATGTACCACAAATTTGATTATAAGTCACAAAAATCAACTCTTATTGCTTGCACTAGGTGGCTGGCTTGAAGAAACAAATAGGTCAAATCATATATGCAACATAAGTGGAAAACATTGAACAAATGAGTGAGGAACTGCATATTACTTTTTGTACAATTTTTTTAAACTTACTAACAAATCTCTTGTTTGTTATCCAATGGGATGTACTTTTGTACCACAAATTTGATTACAAGTCACAAAAATCAACCTTTATTGCTTGCACTAAGTGGTTGGTTTGAAGAAAAAAAATAGGTCAAATCATATATGCAACATAAGTGGAGAATATTGAACAAATGAGTGGGAAACTGTGTATTATTTTTTGTATAATTTTTTTAAACTTAATAATCAATATTTTTTTTATCATCCAAAGGGACGTACTACTTATGTACCTGGAGATCTTACAAGTCACAAAAATCAACCTTTATTACTTGTATGACTGACTTCAAAAAAAAAAAAGGCTAAACCAAAAAGCCTAATATGTGGGGCACAATAAGTAAATAAGTGGGAGCTGCGTATTACTTCACGTACAATTTTTTAAAATTTACCAATCAATTCTTGTTGTCATCCAATAGGATGTACTTCCTTCTTATGTAGAATGAATTTGGTTATAAATTACAAAAATCAACCTGTATTTGTCGCACTAGGTGGTTGATTTGAAAAAAAATAGGTCAAATCAGATTTGCAACCTAAGTTGGGAACAATGAACAAATGAGTGGGGAATTGTATTTTACTTTTTTTACCATTTCTAAAAACATACTTATCAATCTTTTGTTTGTTATCCAATGAGATTTATTTCTTATCTATAACAAATTTGATGACAAGTCACAAAAAATTATACTTTAAATTTCCTGCTAGTGAGATTTGAGGTGTAATTTTAGTTATATACTAGTTATATAAATTACTTCCACCCGGTGTGGGACTTTAAGCTCATATTGAATAATAACAATCTTCTCTACATGAGTTTTGATCCGATCTGAGATTTCAAACTTATATTATTCATTTTACTTATTTACTAGTCAAAACAACAACAACAATCATAATAATAATAATAATAATAATAATAATAATAATAATATGACTTAATTATGTTTTAAGTCCCTAATAGATTGAAAGACTTTTAATTGAGTTATTGATAAATTTTTGTAGTCTACTGAGTACTCAGGTTGTGTTCTTCTGAGAGGAAGGATTAGAGCGAGAGGTGTTAGAAAATAATTACTCAAATAATACTAATAATAATAAAAATATGAAAATAATATAATAATAATAATTAGAGCAATAATAATACTGAAACATATATATAAATCAATGAATATTAATCATAGATCAACAATTATACTAACAATAATAAATAAAAGATAAAAGGTAAAGAGTAGAAATATCTTAAGTTGAGGCACGCATAACGCTATCCTTAGAGAGAAAACGCCCCTATTGCACAGGGCTAAACAAATACACAATCATACACAATCATATGTGTTTTAAATCATTTGCGTTTCTCTCCCAAGATCCAAGATACAACAACCCGTCAGATCGATCGAGTGCAGCGAAGGATCTCCGAACCTTATAAACACTACATAATATAGAGAAGAAAAGAAGAACATTTCAGAGAAAAACTCTAGAGTTTGTTGTCTCTGTTGTTGTTGTTTTGTTCGTTGTGTCTTTCCTCATGCACCTAGGTGGTATTTATAGGTAGTAAAGGGAGACAAAGAAGTAAATAGTAATAAGAATATAGCCGTTAGCCATTAAAAACATTAACCCATAAATTAAAGGTCTATAAAAACATGAGTAACAGTAGAATTTTTATTTTAATTATTTTATTTTTTAAATCATATTAAAATATTTCTAACAATCCCCTACATAATTTAAAAAAGTAAAATAAAACCAAATATATTATCTTTTAAAACAAAATATTGTAGTTCAATGTAAGGAACCTTCCGGGTCTGACCCTTACACCTAGTGCTTATAAACTTCCACCCGAGAAAATGCAGAGACTTGATTGTCTTGAACTACATCCTTTGTGACCAGATTTTAGTAAATAACACATACAATATCGGTGTTCATTGTAGGTTCTAATCAGTGGGTGCACGTTACGGCCTTGTGCATGTATCTTGTTTCATGAGTGTCACTTAGAGACTTGCCCATGTCTCACAATGGCGGCCCCACCATCACACTCACTAGCTAAACCCTCAAAGGGTGGTTTGTGACTCACACCCCTATAATTAATTGTCATTGGGTTTATTAAGAGGTATTTTATAAAATAATGCACATACCTCAACCTTATTATTGCCACAATTTATAGTACACCTCGCCATAGGAATGAGATATAAAATTTAATCAAATTATTTGGTGTACTTTAGTCAACAACAACTTCGTTGTTACCCATTGAACTCCATTCCATGGGATCGCCATTCATGTGGAGATGGGTGTCCATTGTTGCAACTAATTTATGGGCTATAATCTCATTTCCCTCGATGACTCAAATACTTGTTGTTGATGCATCAACCCTTTGACAAGCAGATCTGCAATATTTCTTTCTGACCTGACAAAGTCAAGAGAGATAATATCATGAGTAATTAAGTTTCTAATATATTTGTCTTTCGTTCTCATATGTCAATTTCATTGACATTTTTTACTGAAAATTTTAAATATAATAATTTGATTGTCAGGATGCATTGGAAAAAATAATAATTTATGCTTGCATAATAAATCATGATAGAACAATAACTTTTTAACATGTTTCCATGATAGGGCACCTTCATCCAAGGTTAAAACATAACCATAACCAATAGGTGATTTTGTGTCACCAAAATCAATATCCAAATTTACATTATCCTTCAATCATCTTAAGAAATTGGACATATTGCCATAACTAGAAGAAACACAAATAATATTACATTAGATGACAAAACAGTGAGGTATATATTCATTCACTTTATAATATATAACCAAGATTTTTTTTATTAACATGTATGTTAACCATTGCAAGACACCCCCACAATTTGAAATATTTTAAATGTGGTTCTTTTTTCATTCATAACTCATAATGTAACACCCCAGATGGATATTACTAGATAAAACTGATTTTTTACAAAATATACTTTAAGAAAATCAGACATTTCAATAAATTCCCAAGCGCAGGAAATTTCAAACTTGTCTCGCTATAATCCATTCGTACTGTCTCATCTTTATTACAAGT
>Ga0214545_1006365_pt1 | contig 20601 bp, 7 predicted proteins | sample CNSS4metaG_FD_160064 | JGI IMG/M metagenome (GOLD analysis project Ga0214545, IMG submission 160064) | Root nodule microbial communities from cowpea collected in UCLA plant growth center, Los Angeles, California, USA - CNSS4 | ecosystem: Host-associated > Plants > Roots > Nodule | place: USA...
TATTATAAAGTTGAAATTCAAAAACTTTGAGATTCTTAATATGATATGTAGAACACACAATTGATATAGTAAATTAAAGGTATACAATACATTTTGATTCTTTTTCAATGCCATCATTTTTAGCTCTTATGAAGGATACCATGAAGCAAAAGGGTAGGGAGATACACAAGAAAGCCTTGAGAAGAAAGAATCAAACAAAAGGAGAGACATCTCATCACACTACATTACACAAAAAAGAGTTAGTACTCTCTTTCTTTGAAAACTAAATGTATGTATTTTTTTTCATAAGAAAAAAAAAAATGAAGCTACTCTTCTCCAAGGAAGAAAACAGTGGGCTTCTTGGGCTCAAGGATCTCCACAGTCCCTTCCAACATCTTGGCCACCTTACCCATAGTGGGCCTCAACTCAGGCCTATCTTGTAGACACCACATGGCAGTCTTCACCATCCTATTAACCATGTCAAAGTGGGTTCTGCTATCATAAGCATTCCTAATCTGTGCATCCAAAATCTCCTCCACTCTCATCTCCTTAAACATTTTATCAAAGGCCCAACCAGGAAAGTACCACTCCTCACTCCTAAGCACAGAATCTTGAATCTCAAAGTTCCTAATTCCACTCACAAGCTCCAAAAGCACCATGCCAAAACTATACACATCAGCTTTTGAAGTGATTGGGTCGGCTGTGATCCATTCAGGTGCCATGTACCCTGGTGTGCCTCTCCTCCTTGACATGGTCACCATGTCCTCCTTTTTCCTCAACTTGGCCAGCCCAAAATCTGAGATTTTGGGGCAAAAATCATCACCTAGCAAGATGTTCTCAGGCTTGATGTCACAGTGCAAAACCCACTCCAAACACTCCTCATGCAAGTAGGCAATAGCCCTTGCCACACCAAGGGCTATTCTGTACCTCATGCTCCAATCCAAAACTGGCTTCTGCTGTGGTGTGTTTGGATTTGTTTGGTCCTTGAGATGGTTGTTGTTATTACTGTGAGACTTGTTGACCCTGAAGAGGTACTTGTCCAATGAGCCACAGGGAATGTGTTCATAGACTAGTATTCTTTGACCCTTCTCAGCACAGAACCCCCACAGCCTCACCAAGTTGAGGTGGTGCATTCTGGCAATGATTGTGACTTCTGCCCAGAACTCAGCATCACCACCTGTGACATTCTTGAGGCACTTCACCGCCACTACCCTGTGGTCTGGCAACTCACCTTTGTAGACATCTCCAAAGCCTCCTTTGCCTATGAGATTGGAGAAGTCATTGGTGGCAGCCTTGATTTCTGAGTAGGTGAACCTCTTGGGACCCCCAGCAGGGAGAAGCTCCAGGCCTAGTGTGGTGGCCATGTCCCTATACTTGATGTACCTCTTGAGGAAGGACCAGAAGAAGGCCACCCCAGCTATGAGTTCTGCAGCAAAAAGTGTGCATATTATGGCTATGTTTCTGGCTGTTGTGTTCGAGTCCTTTGGGGGCAGTGGCAGGCTTAAGTTCACTGGGCATGTGGTTTGCATCACCTCAGTCAGGCCAATGAAGTTGGATGGTGTTGACTCAGATTTATCAACTTTGAGAAAAAAGGCAGCCTCAGTGCCTGGTGACCAGTATCCAAATCGAAGATTTGTTCCAGTCACCCACACACAGTAGCGAGATCCATCATATTTGAACCCAAATCCAAGACAAGTTTTATCTCTTGAGCAACCGGACTCACAGATTGTGAAGTTGTCAGCTTTAATCTGGTTCAGATTACCATCACTGGTGAAGTTCACATAGTCCAGCCTCAGAAATTGGGTGCTTTGGGAGAGAGAGATTTTCCTTGTGCAACCCTCTTCAGACCCACCTTGGTTTGGGGTGAACCCAGATGGGCAATCACAATGAGTGGAAGAGTTCAAATCCTCTCCAGGCACACAGATTGCATTAGACCCACATTTGCCTTTGATCGTGCACATCTCCCATATCCCTTTCCAAACCTCAAGCCACTGGTTATTCTGCTCAGGGTAGAAGCTATAGATCCTGAGATTCCCATCATCATCAAGGACCACTTTCCTGAATCTGGGGTCTCCGTAATCAGAAGTGAGAAAAGAGTTACCTTGCATGCTCATTTTCCCTGCATCGTCCATGCTCAGCAAGGGATTTGGGGTGCTATAGTACTGATCAGAGGTGGAGTTGAGGACCAGAAACTGAGACTTGGTGAACCTGAATTTCCCATTGTTGGAGAGAAGCTCAATCCCTGTGAAGCTCTGGTTGGGCAAAACGGTGTTGGTGGGGTTCTTGAAGCTACTCCAGTTCCCAAAAGCCAACTCTCCATTGTCCTTCAGTTCAAGTCGGGAAGCATTAGTGTCGGCAGTTCCTTGAAAGGGTGAACCATCGAGGAGAAGTTCTGATTTTGAGGTGATAACAAGAGAGCCAGAACTGTTCACTTGGGTGGTGTCACTCCACACAATATTGTTGGCAGTTTTAGGGACTTTGGAATACCAAATGGAAAAGATGAAGAGATTGTTGGAGTTTGGCACGGGAGAGAAACCGGCTGTGAAGTTTTTGTTGGGAGAGAGAAGAGTTCTGTTCTGAGATGGTTGCCATGGAGAATTTGAGATGTTGAAGGATGAGAATTGGTGTTGGGAGAAAGATGGTTGAAGATTGAAGAGGAAGAAGAAGAAGGTGAGGAAGAAGAAGGAAGGAGTGGAGAGAGACATGGTTTCGATGAGAGTTGGTTTGGTCAACTATGGTGCCATGAATGAAACGCAAACACTTGTGGTTGGTTTGGTTATATCAGAGAAAAGTGATGAGTGTTAATAGATGGCGGCTATGAAATTTGAGCGTGTAGATGTGGAAGATTGACTTGACTCTGATCTGTTCTAAGGTCTTTTTGTGATTGTGTCATTGCTTTATCGTCGTTTGTGGGGTAAATTGACTGACTTGTGATGTTCTACAATAGCTTATCTTGTTTTCTGCAACCTCTTGATTTGAACATCTTCAATTATTCCTATTTCTGCTACCACTTGCATATCTCTTCTTCCACCACCATTTAGAGAAACATTAACTATACATATTTCTGCCACCAGTTGCATAATTTTATTATCTGCGGGTAAATTTGACTGATCTTTGAGTCCACGCTGCACTTTCACATCCAATGAATTTATATAAAAAGTGGTCTAATCTATTGCTTATAAGAGGAAAGTCGTCTTCAATAAACAACACAATGTGTCACAAAATAACAAAAAACGAGACTCCGTTCATATATGGAATCAACAAATAATATAAACTAATATGTTTCGTTACAATTTACTTATACGAAATAAATAATAATAAAAATGACAAAAGAAAAACAAAATCTGTAATTCTTTACAAAATAATATCAATAACAGAAAACTTTATATCGTGAATTTAATTTATAGTAGACTAACGTACAGGTGCGTGGAATGTATGATTCTTTTAAATATGAATAATATTATATTACTAATTTTATCTAATATTATTAAGTTAATATATAAAATAAATTTATATTTTATTAAAAATAAAATAAAATGAATAAAGAGAATAATTATTGATGAATAAAAAAAATTAATAAATAATTATATTATAAAGGATATAATTTATATTATAAAATGTTGACATAAAAGTGAAAATTCTCTTTATATATTGTTATACATAAATTTATAAATTAAAAATTAAATATGAATTAATCATCTCGAGTATAATTAGTTTGACTTGAATTCAATTAGATTAATCTAAAAACCTAACTAATTTAATTAGCTCAATTAAAATTGTTAAATATATGGAGTTAAACAAAGTATATAAGCACCTAGTATTCTTTGTACAATGGTTAAAAGGATAATTATACATAAATTAGCATCTATTAATAATGGAAATTTAATAAGGTTGTCATTCCATCTCGTCTTCTTCTATTTCTCTGGTTTGTCTTTGAAAAGTGGATTGAAAATCCTAATCACCTCGTTAAAAGGATGAGTTCGGTAAATTAGTTGCCAACTTTTTTTCCAATTTTTTAATTTTATATTTTTAATATATATATATATATATATATATATATATATATATATATATATATATATATATATATATATATATATATGAAGTACACTAAAAATATTTTTAATTAAAAAGTTAAAATAATTATTATTGTTGATATAGTTTAACAAGGTTTAACATTAAGATAAAGGAATTTTTCTAGTTCAAAACATCCCAAGTCACATGATGTCAAAGACACATCAAGTAAAGATCAATAAGATGAAATCCCCACAATAATTCTAGATATGTCTCAACTCTTTTAGGAACACATGGAATGATAAACTTCAATAAAACTCTCCATTAATAATATCTCGATTTTGGAGACTAGTGTACATGTAATGGTCGAATACATCCCTACAACTAAAAGGTCAATGACATCTTGGCCTAAACAAAAAGGACTGACACATGCCATTATTGTGTTTTTAAGAATTATTGTGCAATTTTCATTATTTATATATTATGTATCTGGCACGTATCATATCCTATTATTTTCAAGATAAATGTATCAACGTATTGGATATGTGTCGTATCTAATACACGTATCGTATTCGTACATCATAATTTAGAATGTTAAAATTAATTGTTTTATTATCCATAATTTAAATTAATAAGTTGTATATGAGGAAACAAAAGGAAGACTATGAATAATATTATTATTTAAAAAAAAAATTAATTAATACGAGATCCAATTAATTTTGTGGAAGAAGTGATGATAGAGAATGGCTGGCGGTGAATTTGACTTTTCTATCAAATAACATTAGTATTTATCGATAGAAAAAGAAAAGAAAAATGTTAAGATAGATTTTATTATCATCAATTAATCGAATATTTTAAAAATGTTGACTAATTAGTCAATATAAATAAAAATAAAAATGATCATTGTATTCATAACTTGGACCCATTTTTGATAAAAAGAATGCATTTAAAGGTTATAAATGATTCCGCGAACTAGCATGAGAAATTATTGAATATTGGATATATTTTATTTTGTAAACCAATTTTATTGTTTGAATAAACTGAAAAACGAATAAGCATACAAATAATTTTTTTTTTATTTGAAAAACTTTAAACATGAATATAACAACCAAATTATGAGATTCCATTTTCCTATTAATAGAGAATATTTATACAACTATGTTTTATTCATCAATATATTAATAACATTCTAAAACGTGTACTCACGTAATTGGAAGAGTATTTTGTACGTATGTCTGCCTGGTAAAATCTTATCATTAAAGAGTTCAAGAATTTGGAAAGAAAATTTCATTATTTTCACTCGATTCTTTATATAAATTATTTATATTATTCTAAAGCTCTTACATTAACTTAAACGTCAAAAAATGTTTTACATATGAATTTCCATTTCTTCTTCGTCAAAAAAAAAAACGAGTCTTTTATGTATAAATTTCTATTTGGTCTTCGACATTCTAGTTGAATTTCATTGTGAAAGAGTCACAAACTTATAAGGAAATAGTTTTTCAAAATACTAAAATAATACAACATAAATTCTTAATCACAAATCTAGATATTTTAAAAGAAAGTGTATGTAAATGAATAAGTTGTATGTAGTAGTATGACTTTATAAAGAAAGTTATATTATTTTTCTTTTAATTTTAGTGTAAAAGTAGTATTAAAAACACGATTCTTAATATTTTATATTTTTTATTGTTTAAAGTAAAATTGTATTTGTGACCTTAAGTGCTACTTTATTAAGTTTAGGTTTTTTATGATTTTTTTAGTTGTTGATACTTGTAAAGCCAATTTATTTTCTGTCCTAATAATTAAGGGGTTGCTCCAATTTGTTGGGTCTAAGGCCGGTCCATGAGGTGCCCAAAACCACCTAAACCAACCCTAACACCCTCCTTCTGTCAATTTTTAGAGAAAATTGTTCCCTACTCACTTGCAGGTGAAAACGTGGAGCTCTGCTAGGGCAATCAGAGAAATCATTGTTTCACTCTAAAGTCTCCTCCGGGTAAGTTGGACGTAGACTTTACCCTTCCCTTTCCACTCCACTCCAGTGCTTTAGTCTCTGTTTTGAGTCGAATCTAAAACATTATGCTTTAGTAGTGTGCGTCTGTTTTCCAGTTTTACTGCACTGATTTGAGTTGTTGTACTCCCCCTCTTCTCAGTGGACTTCTGTGCTAGCATTTTAACCCCACTCGAGGTAGGGAAGCTAGGATTCATGTTTTTAATTCACTTTTTGCATGCCCTGGTTCTGTTTCGTGTTTCTGGTGATAGTATGTTGCTCATGATAGTGTGAAAATGCTTTGGGTGTTGTTATGAATGAGTTCCTGGTTGAACATGCGTGGAACAGTGGTGGGAACTGTTATTCTCGCCTAAGCGAGCTTATCTTGCCTAGGCGAGAATAGCAGGAACTAGTCCAGTTTTCTGCTCGAGTGCTCGCGAGGGGCTGTATTTTTGAGCGACGAACTGTCTCGCTCAGCGAGACAGCCTCGCCTAAGTGAGAGCTCGTGAAATTCCAGGGGAACTGTTGCAGTCTCGCCTAAGCGAGAGTCTGCAGCTTGAGCGAGAGCACTCCTCTTGCCTGAGCGAAGGCTCCCAGCTTGAGCGAGACCTAGCTCGGGTTCTTGCTCTTTTCCTTACATGAACATTGTTGATTGTTTGATTAGTTGGTTTGCTTGGTTTTAAACATAGAGAGGGTGGATATGCATGTACTACGTATGTTATGGGTTGGAATTAATGAGTTGGTAGTGAACTTGGCATGATATATGTTTGATGATTGGTTGTGTATATGAAATGACATGTTATTAGTGTGCATGGGAAACTTATGATTTGTTGGTAAGGCGTGAATAAGGTTTGGGTAGGACGTAATCCCATGACCCCTATAATGGGAACTCATGGTGGTGCCTTATCACATGGACGTAATTTCATGGACCCTCCTAGTGAGAGTTCGTGATGATGCCTCAATGTAAGGACGTAATTCTACGAGGGTATCGTGGTGGTGCCTCAAGGCTAGGAGGTAATTCCACGAAGACCTTGTGGTGGTGCCTCATGAACGGACGTAATTCCACAAAGGCCTCGTGGTGGTGCCTCAGGATGCGTATCCGGATAGTCAAGTCTTGGTGTCTCATATGGTTTGGTACCTCTTGTGTGGATGTTTGTTATTTATGCTTGACTATGAACTTGTATGTTGAGTGTTATGATATAAGAATCTTTTACACTAACTTACCATTTCGCTTGTTTGTATGATTGTGTGTGTGGTTTCTTCCATTGCGATGATCATCAATCCTATTGATGTGAGCAGATGTGAGAACCCCTAGTAGTGGTAACGATAATAGGGATGCCGCAGCTTGATGATTATGGACGAGTATCAGGCTCATTATGGAGCCCACAGCTGATGGAGTCTTAGTAGTTTAAGTTTCTCTTGCTCTGGACGAAACTTTGTATCTTGTTTTAGGAAGTCTCTTTTTATTTGTTTCGAATATGTTTGGTGTTCTATATACCTCCATATCACCAACTTGTACTCTCTGAATATTTATGTATACAATGTCTTATTAATTTGAGGCTAAAATTTTGGGACGTTACAATACTTTGAAAATATACTAACTATATATAGAAAATTTAATTTTTTTAAAATACTAAAATCAATTTACATCAATATATTTTGGAAGTATAACAGATAAATCGTATAAAATATTTTAATAAAAAATATAATTCCACTTTATCTTATCAACTATTAAAAAACTTACAGAGTCTTCTAAATTTGTGTTTGTGCTTATGTCATGCAAAATATTAATTTATTAGAAAAACTGTTAGTGGTGCACCATTCTTTAATTCATTCTCATCTTTTAGAGGATGTATAGCATCTGTTCTTCTATATTGCTGAAGTTATCCTGAAAACATTACTTTAATATTTAATGCAAATTAAATTACGTAAAAGTTGTGTTTACAAGACTTTACCTAAATTTTAAGAAAATATATTGATAAAACATAAATTCATAATTTTCAGTAAAAGTATGTAACTTTTACACATTAAAAAAAAAGTTATAATACTAAATACAATTTTGATATTTAAATTAAAAATAAATAAAATTGTATTTAAAAGCATACTTTAAGAAAACATAACTTCTTAAACTTATGTTCCTAAAAACGAATTATTTATTTCCGGACTTTTTTTTTTTCAAAAAATACTCAATATTCATATTTTTCGATTCAAATTGCACGATTTCAAATTCAAGTTACACATTATACAATAACATGTCATTCTCATTTGCATTATATGTATATAATACAATTCACCTAAATTAAATCATTAAATAATTCAAACATACAATTCAATAATATCTAGATATGAATATACATGTACATAACACACATACTTTAAAAAAACTACGAAAAATTACTTGAATAAAGCCATTAGATGATATATTTCTTAGAACATAAGATAATTTTATTGGATCAAAATATTAGATAATGCACTCACTATAGTGGCTTAAATGATACATTCATTAAAGTGCATATGTTTTCATTGAGTGAGGATATCAAATGGAGAATTCACTAAAGTTACTCAGACAGTATCTCTACTTAGTTGTATATGTATTTGTTGAGCGAAGGTATTAAATGAAAACTTCACTCGAATGGTATCTTCATTTATGACTTACTCTTGCACCAACACATAGACACTTACAAAAATGAAACTATCTCATTTGGACCTTGAACAACATTCCTCTTTCAAACTACTAACAAATGAATTTGTCTCACTTTTAAGACTATAATAAAATAAAGACTTTGATTAAACATATAAGGAAGAACTCTAGTTTGATATGCAAGGCAAAACCTACCAACTCATATTGTAGTTTAAGAACATCAAGCTCAACATGTAGCTAAAAAAATCCCAAACTCAACATGCAATTGAAAAATCTTCATACTAAATCACATAATTGAAGGACGTTAAATTCAACATCTAGTTCAAGAAGTCAAACTCAAGAAGTGAATTTTAAGTCTAACTCAACCCCACAAAATCGACTTGTAAGGTGAGGTTTGCACCCATTTATATATTGTGAAATTGTCTTATCTCTAATCAATCCTAACGCACCCCTCTCATGCTGAGGTATATATACATCTCGTGTGTGGAAGTAGATATTAATGGGTGATCAGATAGTGGCCCGATAGCGGGTGAAACTATATGCCCAAAAAACACAAATCTCGTTAAAATATACTTTAACCAATGACTCTGTAAGGTGAGGTTTGCACCTACTTATATACTATAAAATTGTTTTATCTTTAATCGATGTAAGACTTTCAACAGCAATGAAGAAACTTCAGACTCGATGTGCATCTAAGGAACATTAAACTTGTATATAGTAGAAATCCTTAAAATTTTGTATGCATTGAAGGAAATAAGACACACATGCAATATAAGTACCTCAAATTCACATACATGGACAAGCTCATTCTCTACCAAAGAGCCTCAGATTCAACATGTAATACCACATTAATTTGTTGAAACTTTCAATAAAAAATAGAAGTTAGTACATATTCATCCATTAAGATAATACAAAGTAGTTTTTTTTACCTGAAGAATCCTATGTTCCAAGTTGAAACCCAATAAGTTTTATTTTGACACAGGAAGCTTAAATATGCTCACAGAAAACTCTTACCCTCAAATTAAATATATAACTATGGTCCTAAATTAACATAGATTTATCTTTTCCCATGAAATCTTACATATGCAAATATGCATGCAAACAACCTTACAAGATTATTCTAAACAAAACTCTTATTGATGGACTTTCTTCTCCCCTATGCTAGCATCTCTTAGATCTTGAAAAAAATAAATGGTCAACTAAAATTTTTAGAGAAATAGATAAAATTTGATTTTTAGAGAGATAATAATATTTATGAAAAATAAAGTTTGAATAGTTAAATTTTTTACTATAAACTTTTTAACTTAATCAATAAAATATTTGTATCTCATTTAAATCCCTCATAATTTAAACCAAATTATTTCGTTCTTACACAAATTAACAAATTTGAGTAACTTATTAATAACATTTATTGAATGTTGTAAAATATTTCCGTTAGCAACATTTTTATAATATTTTCTTTATTAGAAAAATATTACCAAAATATTTTTAGTAGAATGTTACAAAATTTTGCATTAATAAAATTTATGAAATATTAGAGAATATTTACATTAATAATTTTTTTTTTTGTAAAATATTACAATATGTTTTACATTAGTATCATTTTATAATGTTTCCTTAATTAAAAAAAAAGTATTACAACTTTTTTCAGAATGCTATTTTTCTATTTAAAAAATTACTAAATTTTCAGTAATAGTTTTATAACATTGTAATTTTTATTGAAAAAAATACTAAAATTATTTAACAACATTTTTATAACGTTTTCTTTCTATTAAAAAAAATGTTACTTTTAGTAACATTTTTACAAATGTTTCTATTAACATGTAAACAAGTTACTAAAAGTCGTTACCGAATAATAAAATATGTCTAACATTTAAAAAAATATTATTAAATAGCATTACTAATATTTTTCATGTTTTAGTAACATATATTTTTCAACGTTACCGGATGTCATATATATATATATATATATATATATATATATTAGTTAAATTTCTTATTTGAAAGTTCTGTATTTTACCGTGCTGTGCTATTTGATTCTTGGTAAAAGATTGTTGTATTGTTTTCTACTATATTTTTTTTAACCTTGTATGTCCTTTCGACACTTTCTTTTAAATTATATAGGTGCAATAATACTTGTTAAAAAGTATATAATGCAATTTATTTTTATTAGTATACCTACCATATGTGGGTGTTATTATAACTTTGAGAGATGGTTGTCACATATTTGAAGGAGAATCCTTTATATAATATTTTGTACTTAGGCACTTCTCACATTTATGTGAGCCAAATCACAAATTTATCGATAAATCTATGCAATTTTTTTTTTTTTTATACCAGTTTCCACGATAATGTAGGTGTGGTCACACTTTTATGAAGAATCAAATGGAGTAGAAGTTTCATCAGATTAGTAGGCTTTTTTCCTTATGGTTGCTATAATCCAAACCTTCCAAAGTGCCAATATAACTTCTCTTTTGGAATTTTTGGAGTTTCAACTTTTCTTTAGCTCAGAAGACTTGTTCTTTGTGTCCAAGTTTTTTTTTCCTTTAAAATTCTCTTGAATTTTCTAGTCATTGAAGGGAGTTAATTATTTAAAAATCGACTTTGTAATAAGATCTTTAAATAAATAGTAAATTTGTTTTCAATAATTTGTAAGTTTGACTTTTAATTGATTACGTCAATAATAAATACAAGTGTATATAGCGCGTGCATAATATTTTTTATATGCAGTTTTGTTAGAAAGTCAACTCATTATATTAAGTACTAAAAATGTATTAAATGTTTCAATTAACAAAATAATGAAGAGATAAATTAATTTTACCATGCATTTATTATTTAAAAATTAAAGAAAAATGTATTGTGTTAAGGGAATAAAAGTTAGGGCTGTAACAACTCTGGCAATGACAATAAACATTTCTGTTTGGCCCTTGTCGCATTTGGTCACTAAAACTAGGTCAGAACAGATTGACATGTACAAAACTTATGAGTTAATCAGTTTATTTTGTCTCATAATTAAAGGATTTGTTGGCCTATGAGCTAATTTATATAGATTTTAAAAAAATTGTAATTGTTTTTTTCAAATTTGAGTTCTTGTAAAAATAAGAATTTACTATAATTATAAATATATTACAAGAAAAATTTATAGATTAATAATTTACCATTCATTACAAATAAATAAGAAAGTATATTATGAAAAAAATATATTAAATTGAATCGTGAAATTTCCCATTCACTACCATATTTCTTTTACTTAAAACTTCAAAAAGTATCGTTTTGTATTCCCAATGTCCACAAATTCGAACAATGAAACCATTTCTTCGGCTCAAAACCCACTACTAATCAAATCACACCATATTTCACTTGAAACAACAACAAAAATTCCAAACTTTTCAAATTTCGTAAAAGCATTCACCAAAATTTTCCAAATTGTAAGCAATTCAAATCCCTTCCCTATTCTTCTTGATCCATTCCAAACACCAAAATATTTGAGTTAAAGATGAACAGTTGAATCACAGGAATGCTTCTATAATTTACACTGAGAGTAATAACATGGTTTACATCATACAATAGCATAGTTGATCATGAAAAGCATACTCATATCCTGTTTCTGATGCTAACTGCAATGAAGTCCGAAGAAAGAAAACACAAGTTGAAGCACTTGTTCAGCATCTCCGGCTTCTTGCATCCCATATACTGCTAAATTTAAAAATCCAAAAGCCAACCAAAAACCATAAAGGAGTACAAGGTGTAGTAGTATAACTCCAACTATAGACACTATAAAGTATAAAAACCAAGCCTATAAAAAGAGTTCCAAAGTTTGGTGGTGAAGGAGTAAAAGAAAATAGACAGAAGCAGTGCTGCAAATGTAAATCAAACTTCATCTTCCATCAGAGGAATTAAAAGAATTAGCAAATCCAAATGGCCTTGTTGGTATGCTAGACTGTGTATTTTCTTCACTGTTAAGCATTGATGAAGAGATATCAAAGGTGTTCCTTCCTTCAAAAGCTTGCCATTTTCTGAGTGCTTGGGGCAAGGTCATGTCCAAGTCAATTCCATAAAGGTCTTCATCATCTGTCTCAGAAGGCTTCCAAATTTCAACAAGAGGGGCCAAAACATTTACCACATGGCTCATGTCTGGACGCTGGTGAGGCTCCCTTGCACAACAGTGGCCAGCTAACTCAGCCACAGTCCTACAACTGGGTAAGGCCTCCTCATCAATGCACATTATGGGGTCAATAATCTTGTCAAAAGAGTCTTTGTTCAGTAGCATCCTCCTGAACCATGTAACAAGGTGCACATTCTCTTCTGGTTGGCTGTTGTCAATTGCTTTTCTTCCTGTTATCATCTCCATCAGAATAACTCCATAGCTGTAAACATCAACCTTTGTTGTAACTCGTCCAGTCACTGCCAGTGATACCATTTTAGTTAGCAAGGAATTGCACAAAAAGGAGGAAAGACTAATGATCATGGACTGCAGATTCTAATAATCATTGGAGAAGAAGACTACAATGTAATTGGTCTATGTAATATAAAGAACTAATGTACACAGTTTCTGATAAAGCAAGCCACAGACATTGTAATTTACAAAGGAAAAAAATGTTCTTAAGAATATGTACCTTTTGTCATTCTTACACTTTTCAATTGGTAAATTAGTCCGCCAGTTTTAAAAAGTATGTGAATTTAATCTTTTCTGATACTAAAACTTGCTATCCAGTAACGTTCTTAATTATCAGAGTTGGAAAAAGAACCAAGTTCATATGTTTTTCTAGAGTTTGAGGAATGATTCACTAATTTGAAAGTACAGTAACCTATACAAGGATTAAAAGGGCATATTTATATTTAGATCATGTTGTTCCCTCTTTCTATATGCACCGTAAGACATTCTAATGATCATTGTTGAAGAAAAAAACCACAATGTAATTGGCGTAGTGATTTGTTTTAATATATAATATGAAGCAACCATGGTACATAGTTTTAGATAACTATGAACTAAATGTCAAAGATGAAAGTAGAGGCAACACCATAAGGGTTGCAAATTGACTGTACAGGCATGCAAATCAAACAAAACATTTCAATGGTTTTTAGGAGGCACACAGAAAAGAAAAACTAAGTAAGAGTCTTAAGTCGTTTTGTTATCTTCATACTAACATTTAATAAACAATCTGTCATCGTTGTTTTCTCAATACTGTTGTTTCCAGGACAAAATTTGAGAAAAAAGTTATACTGGTTAGAGTTTTGCAAACAATCTTTTTCTCCATAGCTTATTCATTATCTCCAGGGATTCATTCATATGAGAGACACCAAAGTAGAAACCTATAGCACCAATAAGTGCCTACATGTTGCAGATTCATCACGCATTCTACTATCTACCTTGGGCATTCTACCTATATAACCTGCTTAAATTATATGTCAATGCTTGATAAGAAAATTTCACACATGACATGCAGAACAAATAGTTCATTCCTGAACTTTTTCAGATGTATTAACTGTATGCAAAACCAAGCTTTCAAAAGCAATTTAAATTTCTACCTGCATACTCTGGAGCCAAATATCCAAAAGTTCCAGCAAGCCTGGTTTCAAACGAGGTCTGTCCTTCTGGAGCAAGCCGAACCAATCCAAAGTCTGAGACTTTGGCCCGCATATCATCCCCGAGCAAGATGTTTGATGGTTTTAGATCCCTATGGATAAAAATTTGCTGTGCCAAACCGTGAAGATATTCAACACCTCTGGCAACATCCAAGGCAATGGAAAGCCTTCTCTTCCATTCCAATGGCTGTATTCCTTGCTCTTTCCAGTCAAATAGATGCTTACTGAGAGGACCCTGAGGCATGTATTCATACACAAGAAGCTTCTCATTTCCATCCAAGCAGTGGCCTTCAAGTGCAACCAGATGTCTGTGTCTAACCTTAGTGAGTACTGCAATTTCAGACTCAAACTCAGTCAGCCCCTTCTCAACCATCATTCCACATTCCATCCTTTTCACTGCAATTTTTGTTCCATCGTACAACTCCCCTTTGTATACAGTGCCAAAACCACCTTTCCCCAATATGTTTGCCTCACTGAAATTGTTCGTAACTTGTCTCAAAACTTGGATTGAAATAACCATATTCCCAGCTTCCACATGTTGAGCAGTACTAGTTGGACTAATTACACCGATTCCTCCTCGACTACCACCACCACCACTAACACCGGCACTAGCATCTGCAACACTTATTTTCAAAGTACTTCCATCTCCAGAATAACGAGGATGTACCACTATTGCACTAGGACCTTGAACTTTGCCTGCTTGCTTACGTTTTCTGCCATACATAAGAAATATAAAAGCCACCAAACCGATTAAACTGATACCTCCCAACACAGTGCCAAGAATTGCTGCAGTATTATTTTTCTTAACTTGACCATCAGATTTACCCCCAGGACTTGAGCCAGGCGGGGCTTGAGGCTTATCCTTTCCAATGTCAGGATTTCCTGCAGTCTTCACAACTACACCCTCACGAAAAGATGGCACCTTGCCGTGCAATTGGTTATTGGAAACATCCAATTCTACCAGACTAGGCATGCTGGTGAGTTCACTTGGTATGGTACCAGTGAGGCCATTGTTGGGAAGAAGCAGCTTTGTCACAGATGTAAGCTCAGCAAAACTGGGAGAAATGTTGCCAGAGAGATTCATGCTCTGCAAGTTGATCACGGAAACGTTACCATTTGAGCAAACAATCCCCAACCAATGTTGACCACAGGGATCATTCCCCTTCCAACTTTCAGCAAGTCTCACAGGGTATCCAAAAGGTTCAACTGCAGAAAGTAGAGCATCCACAAGAGGACTGCATGGCTTACCAGCCTCCCCTGTGCAAAAACTATTGATCCCCTTGTCTAAATCATTATCAACCTTCACTCCATCTTTGAACAATGGAGGAGACCCTTGAAGCAAGTTATTGGTCAAATTGACTACTTTAAGAGCAGGAAGAGCGGTGAGAGAGGGTGGAACAACCCCAGTTAACTGGTTATCCCTCAAGCTAACATCATATAGTTGATCATGATGCGATAAGTCCGGTATAGGACCTGTGAACGAGTTACCGTGCACCCAAATTTGTTTCAAATATGTCATGCCCTTTAACACATCAAGGGTGCCATTGAGTTTACTATTACTTTTCTGACCATTCACCCAAAGTGTCTCCAAAGAACTCCCAGAAAAGGTTGCAGGCAACCCTCCTTCAAGAGAATTAAAACTCAAGATAAGAGAAACCAAACCTGGGAAGGGACCATCTTTACCAAAAAAATCTGGGATTTTCCCCACCAAACCAGCACTGGTTGCAGAGAAACTCCTGAGAGCCACACAGTCCTTGAGGTTATCAGGAATCCCCCACGGGGAAAAAGGGTTGTAGCCAATGCTCACATACTGCAAATTGGTCATGCCGGCGAAGAAATCACCCGGTAAGGACTGGAAATTGTTGTGGTGGATGAGCAGAACCTCAAGGGACTTCGGCATGTTAGGAAATGGCCCAGTTAACTCATTGTTCATGCACTCAAACCGTGTCAACTCCGAGAGCTGCGCCAGTTCCTTAGGCAGAGAACCTTGCAGACTCTGTCCCCCAATTTGAATTGCAGTGACCCTTTTCATGGCGCTGCACTTGACGTGTTTCCATTTACACACATCTGGGTCATTCCATTGAAGACCACTGGGTTCATTGATGGCCTTCTTCAATTTGTTCATCACAGCATCATCTTGACACCACGCACACTCAAACCCCACACAGAACAACAACACAGCAAGCCACGAAATAAAACCCATACGGTCACGATGCGGTTTCCTCACAATTCTCGAAATTGCAGAAAAGAATGGTCTCGATGACTCCAAAAATCTCAATGTTACCGCGGTTGTGATAACTCCAAAAACGTTGATCCTGCACCCACCCAGAATCACGTTCTTGGACTGCTTTCCAAAACCTTGCACACTCTCACAGATAGCGGAAGAAGGTGGTTAAAATTTGTAAGCAATGGAGACAGAAGAAAAGGGAGAAGAAACAAGAAGAAAAGAAAGATTTTTGTTTTTTTTTGTTTTGTTTTCTGTGATCAGTCACTCACACAGCATTGTGCACTCGATAAGGATTCCCCAAAAGGAAAGAAAGGGAATTTTATTTTGGAATGTGATAAAAAGATCGAAAGAAAGATTCGGGGTTGGGAGGGAATTGGAATATAAATGAAGGGGCGAAGAAAGAGCGAATAAGAAGAAAGCAGAGAAGGAGTTTGGGTTTGGGTTTGAGGTTTGTCACACACAACAGAACATGCCATGAACATGAACACGAACGATGGAACATGCGTATGGGACCCACTTTCCTCGAATCGGTGTTTTTCTAGGTAACGCTTTCACGTTGGGGTGTAGTAAATAGTTAAGGATGAGTTAAGTAGAGCGTGTTTTTTTGGTGGGTTGGTGCTTCGTGAGTTGGAATTTTAATTACGGTTTTTAATTTTAATCCGATTTGTCCAACAAACATACGCTAGAGCCACCAACTTTTCTTTCTTGTTTTTTTTTTTTTTTTTCTTTTCCCTTTCCATTATTCTTATCCTTTATTTCTATAAACAATTCAACGTTAATCTTTTTTTCTTCTCATTTTATCTTCAAATTAATGCATATTTATTAAAGGAGAGAATTTCAAAAATCTTTTATGTTTATTGTTATTCTTGTTTTATCTGAAAGAAGTTGCGAAACGAAGAGAAACAAACTGATGTTTTTTTTCATTACATTAATAACCGTAATTTTAGTTTATCAAACAAATTTAAATTGATTCGTGTTTTCGGTTTTTAATTAAAATTTTATATTCTTTTACAATGGTATATCGATATAATCTTTCTCTTTTAATAAAAATTACCTTAATTAACTAATACAAAGAAAAGCAATCCGAGAGAGAGTGTACTTTTTCTTTTATTTGGAAAATTACCTTAAATGACTCTTATTAAAGGTAAAAAAAAAAAAAATTAAAGTTACGGGATTCGTTGGATTTCTTGAGTGATGTGTATTCAATACAAGATTAAGAAAATATGTGAAGAGATTTGTTTTCAGTATTTTATTATTTTGAAATGTTATGGAAATTATTATTGTGGTCTTATAGTCAAATTACAGAGGAGTTTTTTTCAACAAATCAGCGTGAATTTGTAATGCATAAAATAATAAAAATAATTATGATTAATATAATTATAAGCCTGTGACTAATGGGATATAAATAATTTAAAATTCACTTTAATGAAAAAAAATCTTAAATGTATTGTTCAGCTTTCTTAAAAAATTTATATTTTATAATATATATATATATATATATATATATATATATATATATATAGAGAGAGAGAGAGAGAGAGAGAGAGAGAGAGAGAGAGATTTATAACCTCAATAAGCTAACTTTATTTGACTATTTAAACTGCTTTCAACATACGAAAATATTCTTTTAAGATATTTCAAAGTAATTTATTGTATGACATTTTAAATTATTAACTACAAAGCTATTTCTGCTAATTTGAAGTAATTTGGAAATAATTTAATATTTTATTGCTAATATTAGTATTTGAATATATCTTTATAATTTTTGATTTGTGTATCTATTCTTTAATTACTAATATTTTATTACATGATACATGTAAATATTGTATATTACGAAATTGTAAAAATAAATTTAACATAATAATAATATTTTAAATTAAAGAATAAATTCATTAGAATATTTTTTGAAAATAAATAAAAATTGAAATTGATTAAATTAATATATTTATATTAAATCAAATGTCTTGTCCAAATAATATATATATATATATATATATATATATATATATATATATATGCAACTTTAAAAAAAATACTAAAAAAATTAATGAAAGTGTAATTATTTCTAAGAAAATTAAAATTAAAATTATATTGTAATATTAATAAAATTTATGTACTTATATCTTTTTTATGCTATTTTATATTACTAACTAGTTTATCAATTGATTTTACGAGAGATTTATAATTAAATAAGTTATTTTGTCAATTCAAAAGTTATAAACTATAAATATTCATCAATTAAATAATAACTCATAAATTATGAACAAAGTTATAAGTTGGTTTTTTCAAATTAAGTATAACAACCTTCAGGGAGAATGATTTTTTCTTCTCTACCCTATTTTGTCATTGAAGCCAATTTTTAACGGTAACATTTTTTTTTTCCTTCTTTCTTCTTCAGTTCTTACTTGGCTTTTGTCGTCACTGCTACAGAAATTAGAATTAATGCTCAAGTTTTGATCCAGTCTACGAATAAAGGAAAAACAAGTACGGGTGAAACTCTTTCAATTCCTTAAGAGAGCTTCTTACAAGGAAAATTTAATCTTTTTCGGAAATTTGAAAATGGAAATTTATTTTCCTATGTTTAGTGTATGCTTTTTAAAAACAACATTTCTAGGAAACTGTTTTCCTATAGTGTGTTTTTAGTTAAGTTTTTCACAGAGATGATGAAAATCTAACTTTGTTAAATTCAAATTTTAATAATATATATATATATATATATATATATATATATATATATATATATAATATAACATAAAATAATATAATATAGGCTAAAGTACTAGTTTGATCCTTTGTTTATTTTTTATTCATTGGTCTATTTTTTTTTTCAATTAAGTTTCATTTTTTATTAAATTAATTCAATTAGGTCCTAATTGTTAACGATCTTGATTGAGTTATACGAAGACTTTCTTTAAGTGGTTGTCCACCATAACGGGGGAGTTTGTAAATAATAGTGGCGAAAACAATAATATAATCATGTGATCCAGATAAATAAAGCTATTTTGAGGTATTAAGCACACTTAAGAATATGTAGTGAAGGAGTTGTAGTATTCTATTGGAGGGGGTTCTATGCTGAAAGAAAGGTTGTAGTTGTTGTTTGGTGACAGGTGCAATTCGTATGGTAAACATTGCCAAGCAAAATGGTGAAGTTCACTTGTTTATGGTACATATATAGTTTATGAACCTCGTCTGGTAGATAATTTGTCAGAATATTTTTCTAATGAGGGTGATGCACTTGTACATAGTGGGCACAATACTGATGGACAGTGAGAATGAGATTGACATTGGGGTGTAATAGTCTGGATGGAGTGAGTGTGGTGAAGGTTGAGGTTGAGGGGTTGTGAATGAGGTGGATGCTAAGGTTGAGACCACAAGTAAGCGTGACTGTTAGGATGAGGATGAGGTGGATGTTGAGATTGAGATGCAAGATGACAATGATTGTCATTATGAGGATGATTGTCATGGTAAAGATGGGTTGGAATGTGAGTGTCAAAATGAGTATGAGGTTGATAGTGGGATTGTGAATAAATACTTTTTGGATTATATTGATATAAATATACTATTAATCTCTATTTTTTGTGTCTATTTATAGATTGGAAGCTTTGTTCCAAAAACCCATACAAATGAGTGACCCGGAATACCAAGGAGAAGATTAAAAAATGTTATAAAAAAGGAAGCGACAGACAAGGCCAGGCAGTTCAAGGCCAACGCCAATTGTAGCCTAGTTCCAGGCAGTCAGCGCCTGGCGGACAACATTCAGTGTCAGGCACCAATCCACTTCTAGGGGCATACTGCTTGGCGACACCTGAAGATCGCCAAGCAGTTTATGCAGGATTCTCCTTCATTCTTCTTTGCTTTCGCCTGGCAATGGGAGGCTTCCGCCACCACTTTCGCTGACGTGGCAAGTTGACCCTTTTTCTTCTGTTTTCGCGAAAGAAAACTCATCTTGGACGTTTTGGAGCTCGAGCAACACGTTTTCGAGTGCTTGGAGGTCTGTTAGGGCTAGTGGGAACTATCCCTTCTTCCTCTTTGTATCTCCTCCCTTTTCCACCTTCATTTTGTAAGCTTGTGCTTTCCATGACAATGGAGAGCTAAACCCATTTTGTTGGGGTTAGATGTAGTCACTGAATTTTCATGTATTTGGGAATGATTTGAATATATATA
>Ga0214545_1006366_pt1 | contig 20599 bp, 13 predicted proteins | sample CNSS4metaG_FD_160064 | JGI IMG/M metagenome (GOLD analysis project Ga0214545, IMG submission 160064) | Root nodule microbial communities from cowpea collected in UCLA plant growth center, Los Angeles, California, USA - CNSS4 | ecosystem: Host-associated > Plants > Roots > Nodule | place: USA...
AGCGGGTTTGTTTATTTAGGGATTCAAGGAATTGACTCTAAATAAGGAAACCTAGGCTCATTCAACTAAGGGATTAGAGTTTGAGTAGACTTGTGGGTTGACATTAGTAATTAATGGAGAAGAGTTTATTGCTTAATATACATGAGAGTGAAGTAGGTGAAGTCTAACTCCAACAATATCAATCCATTGCATTTCTAGTCTTTACCATTTTCTAGAGTCTTCAAATATCCAAGTTCAATTTTACTTATTTATGAAATATTTATTTTCTTGCATACAAAAACCCAAATTATGAATTTATTCATTAGTTTAAATTAGTCACTAATTACACAGTAATTTAGTATACACGAGTCTCTTGGGAAACGATATCCCGGTCTTACTGGTTACTACTTGCGCGACTTGGTACACTTGCCAAAGTCTTAACAGTTTCGTAAAATTAAAACTTCAATATTTGCATAAAATATATGCACGACATAGAAAGAAAAAACACATTTTTTTTGCCTAATATTTTTTTATCAGTTCATGTTTTTTGCTATTAGGATAAAATAATATCATAAAAAATTATTAAATAACAACTAAATTTAAAAACTAAAATAATTAATTATTATATTGACTAAGTTAAATTTTAATTTATAAATTATGAATTATTGATGTAAAACTCTAGAAAATGGTGTTTTAGAAGTGATAGTGGTTTAAAAATATTGAAACTCGATTATTTTAATATTAAAAGGTTTTAATATAAATATAATTGTTATAAACAAGTTTCATTATTTTAAAATACACAATATTTCAAGAAATCACTTTTCTAGAGTTCTTTGACTTCTCTCTAAGTTTTCTGTCTTTCTGGTCGTCTGATTGAAGAACTGAGACCGTAGGATTATTCCTCTCGGTGAACTCTTCAATTTGGATTAATCAATTTCTTCGTTCGCGTAAGTTAAGTTTCCAATTTTTTTTGTCTTTTTTGATTTCTATTGCATGTAAGTCCTCTTCCGCTTGCATGCGTTGTTTTATATATTAGTATGAGTCTCTGTTGATCAGTGATAATAATGGTATGTCCTAATCGTTCTTCTGATGTTTCTATGTGTAGATAGAGCATCTTGTGGAGTTAGAGACGTTTGACGTTTATAGAGTTGTTTAAGTAGAATACCAAGTAAGGGAAGCTAATATCTATAATGTCTCACAAACTTGTTAAGAATGTTATTTTGTGATTATTCTATAATTGACTGATGTGTTTGATATGTGAACTGGGTTGTGATGTTTGAAAACGATAAATACTTAAGTTTTATATGTTGTTTGAGAATAAATGTATGCTATGGGTGCAATTGGATGCAATTGGTGTGAATATTTTGATAGAATTAATGATTGATACTCAAATGGTCTCTACAGAGGTTTTGGAGTTGTATGGATTGGTTGAATAGGTATAGTTTTTCTTAAATCAGTTTCTGCAGGATTGTGCAAATTTGCTTACTCGTTGGGCAAATGAGTTGATTTGCAGAATTATGCAGAACACTGATATGCAAAATTGATTAGATTTGCAAACTCACTGGGCGAATTTCCAAGTTAGGAACTTCCAGTCCTGCACCAGTGATTGGGCGAGTGCTACTTGTTGGGCAAGCATGGGCCAATGGTTGGGTGAGTGCTACTCGTTGGACGAGCATAGGCTAGTGGCTGGGTGAGTGCTACTAGCTGGGCGAGTGCTACTAGTTGGGCGAGTAAGTACGAACCTGAAACTTGCATTCTTGAGTGATTTGAATGATATTTTTTGTGGTTATAGAAGCTTTGTAATTATTATGAATGATGAGTATATGATATGAGATTGTTTATATGAGACTGAGTTGAGATTGGTTGATGCTAAGCCAAGGAGGATTAATAGTGATTGTGGTAGGGTATGCATTGAGGTAGGGGTTATCTTGGCAGTTATCATGACACTCTAATAATCATTCAAATTCTCAAGTAGAGAGGAATGAGGTATGTGGTGTGAGGAGTAGGAGGTCCTAGCCTAGGGGTTTTTCCTTGACCATAGGTGTTAACAGACTGACCTTGTATGTGGTAGAGTTTTCACTCTTAATTTGTCGCTCTACAGAGCATGAGATGCCACTACAAGTGAAGAATTGGCAGGATCTGACCCCAATTCATGTATCCGGATTAGTTGAGTCGTAGTTTATAAATATATGTATGGGAATATCAACTTGTCTGTAGTTGTTATTGTTAGGAATCCAAGTGTGAGTCTAATTCCCACATTGACCAGAAATTACAAAGTAGAGCACTATATAAGAATAAAGACCCATAAACCCATTGCCTTAAGGTTTTGGGTTGAGAGTGGTGTCAATGCCTTATGTGGTTGGGCTCAGGTCTCATTGGTGTTGTATTTCCCCAGTGATATCCCCTTCTCTTAAATCTAACCAGTGGTATCAGAGCCGATGGTTAAAACCGGCTCAGACGAGTGCAGTATGGTCCTAGTATCGAAAGTCTTCTTGGCAAGGGTCCCAGGTAAAGCGTGTCCCGTTAAGAAAAAATGACAGTAAAGAAAAGGGTAGAAAATGAGTACTCGTGGTTGGGAATGCTTCCGCTGGAGGGGGAGTGTACCAATGTGGTTGAAGGGACTCACCCTTGAGGGGGAGATTGTTAGGAATCCAAGTGTGAGTCTAAGTCCCACATTGACCAGAAATGAGAAAGTATAGCACTATATAAGAATAAAGACCCATAAACCCATTGCCTTAAGGTTTTGGGTTGAGAGTGGTGTCAGTGCCTTATGTGGTTGGGCTCAGGTCTCATTGGTGTTGTATCTCCCTAGTGATATCTCCTCCTCTTAAATCTAATAGTTATATATATATATATTATATGATTGAAGAAAATTCTTTAAAAGTTATTAGCTTACCCTTCTTCTGTGTTTCTATCTTGTATTGTATGTTTTCTTTTTGCGATGATCACCTTCTTGGTGGGAACAGTGGTGATTGCAGTTTCAAAGACACCTCTGGAGGTTGAGGAGCCATTTTTTAGGTCCGGAGGAGGTCTTAGTAGGAAGCTAGTGGAAAACTATTGTAAGTAGTTAGCTTGTGTTTAGAGTTAAAAATGTTTTGTATGTATAATTGATATATTTATATAGTCCGATTATTTGTAAGACTGTATTAATATATTTTATACACTTGTTTATCTATTTAAAACACTAAAGTGGAACATCCTAATTTATTAATTTTAAGATGCTAAAATTGAGATGTCACATGTCTAAAATAATTTATATTATGAATAAAAAGTTGTAATTGATGTATAAAATATAAAATATATATTTTTATTTATAAAATTAATTGTTATTTAATGATTTTAGTGCGGTGTAGTATTTGTCACCAATAAAAAATAAAGTTAAATGTTATATAAACGATTGGTCGAGTAATTTAAATGGAATATTACATCAAACAAATGGCAGATTCAAAATCGCACTTAAAGCTAGTTATAGGTAATTTATTTTTAAATTGGGTTTTCATTTCCTCTTTCTATAAGTTTACTGCCAAAAAACAGTTTAAAAAGTACCATTTTAGAAATCTTATCTTTTGCATTTTTTTTAACATTTTTCCCCTTTGCAAGTGATATATATATATATATATATATATATATATATATATATATATATATATATATATATATATATATATATATATATATTTATACAATAATTATTGTGAGGAAGAGAAGTAGGTTAAAGTGGAAGATAAATTTTGCTACAACATGAGCATAAATGCAAAAGTAAAGAGAAACAATAGTGGGCATGAACAATAATGTGAAAAGGGTAAACAATTAATATGAATAAACCTAAAATTGCAAGCCAAACAAATAGTATGATAGAATAATAAAAGGAACATAAATATGACATTAATAACAGTAGTTAAGTGCATTTGGGTGAGTGTTGGGGCAATAATTAAGATGCCTTTTGATTGAGGTAATCAGAAATTAATTAAGTAAAGTGATGATAGAAAAAGATAAATAATAATAATAAAAAAGAATAATGAAGAAAGAATGTTGGATTTGATGGGTGAAATGATAAGAGGAACATGTCACCCAAAAGTGGAAGAAGAAACCTCTGTCACTAAAAAGGGGGGACTTGGAACTTCCATGAACCAGTAAAGTCAAAACCTTATAAAGATCAAATATTATTAACCCTTGTCAGATTTTTAATGTTGGTTCTGTCTTTTAGATTTTAGATATTTCTTTTTTATTGTTGGAGATAGTTATGTTATGTTCAGGTTGGATGATTATTGAGGATGACAAATTTTTAATTTGGAATATTCAACCCACTTGTATATTTAATATTTTAGTGATGAACTTCTTCTTTTTTTACTGGTTTTTAAAGGTGAAACCTTTACACTGTGTTCAGGGTGGAGTATAGATGAAAGTGAAAGAAAATATTGTAGTATAGAAAATGTTAAATTTTTTATTTTTAATAGTGATTTTAATACATTGAAAGAAGGACAAATTTTCTTCACTGTAAAAAGTCTATCTTTTAACAGAAATAATCCTATTTCTATACTTTTTATTTCATATTTATGTTAATTGATTCAGATGTGAAATGTTGAACGACAAATCACTATAAAACAATCATATTTATGAAGAACAAAATATCTTAACAAAAATCTATCACTAAAGTAAAATTACCCAAGATAATTAATTAATGAAATATTTGTTAATAAATTTTATTAACAAAAATAAAATATGTCATTAATTACTGATGATAAAAAGTTTATTGGTAATTATTCATTGATAATTATTGATGTTCTAAATTTTTTGTTAATAAATATTGTGATTTAGTCTTTTTTTTTTCTTCTGTTCCGTCTCATTATTATTGTTGTGTCCATCACATACATTACCACATTCATCGTCGTTATCATCCCTACCTTTGTCACCTTTGGTTCCTTTTCCTCTTTCCTTTTCTTTTCTTTCCTCGTTACTCATCTCTTCGTCTTTCTTTTCCTTCTTCCTCTTTTTTCTTTCATTCATCTTCACTTAATTTAAAATAAATACTTCGTCAAATTTGATGGACAAATTAACGTCCATTTTATTATTAATTTATAAATGAAAATACCAATAAATTTTAAAAAATACAATTATCAACAAATTTACTAACATTTCAAAAAATCAATTACCGAAAGATTTATTGGTAAATTTAAAAAAAATCAATTACTAACAAATTTTAAAAAAATTCATTATAGAAAATTTACCAACTATTTTTATCACGACATGTCAATGACAAAGTGAAAACTTTAACATTCATTTTTATCGACAAAATTTACAAATAAAAATATTCGTGTCTAATAAAACTTTTTATTCATCAACAAATCTATTGCTGACAACTACTTTTGTTGATAATTTAAATCCTAAAATCCGTCAACAAAATTTATCTATAAATTATAATTTATCGACAAATTCTTTTCTATATAAATATTATTTTACATATGATTTTTTTTTCCATTTCCTTATAATGAATGCCTGATTAATCCACGATTTTTTTAAATTTTAAATATGTACTTTTTCATTTTATTTAAAATACTGTTCAGCTTAATTAATTCTGCATGAGAAAATTCACTTTTGCATAAATTTTAATGAATATAGATCATTTGTTCAAGGATTTATAGCAAGGAAGGTTTAATTCATGTCCCAATGGCTAGCAAAACATAATAAAAACCATAAGTGATGCATCATGCTGGTTAATAATCTTTAAAAGAAAAGCATAAAAGTAAGTAGTGATATTATTACTAACAAGTTGCAATTATGCTGTCACTTTTGGTGCATAGAATAACATTAATTTTTTTTTTAAATTATTGTTATGTACATGTTTGTGTACACAACTACGAAGTTTTTTTACTTGTATGTATAAACTATCCGTCACATATTCTTATAAATATAAATATCTTTTTCATTTTAATTGTGACAAATAAAATGAAAAATAACACTAGTTTCAATTATTAACCAACAACACCTTATTTACTAAGGAATGTAGTTGTATTTTAAAACACTACTTTTAACCAATAACACTCTTTTTTGAGATTAATATTGGAAAAAAAAAAACCTAGTATAATATGTGAGATAATTTTGTAACATGTCTAACAAAATTTAAGATTGTTTTTAATCATTTTACACATTTGTTGTTTGAAAGTGAAAAAAAAAAGTATGAATTTATAGCAGGAAAAAAAAGTGGTCACATATAATAAACTATGTACAACTGTTGCTACGACTTTTATGACATTTTTTTTAAAGTCAATAATAAAGTTAGCATTATATACCATAGTTTATGCGAGCTTACGGTATATAATAATATCTTATGATTGAATAATAGTGTTAATGACTTCTTTTCTGATTACAATAAATGGTGAAATATGAAACTTCATTACTGTTTGATGAGAAACAAGATTCAAGAACATTTATAATACCTTTTAATTAATGAACGGAAAATATTTAGAAGTAGCGATTTTAATTTGTTTTTCTTTTAAATAATTTGGTGATTTCTGTGACTTACATTACTGTGGCCCAACTTGTTAGTGATTTTGGGCTTTAGAGAGATCTATGGACCTGCACTCACCGTAGGGCCTGTTAATTAAGTTTTAGTGAATTTTTTTAACTTATACTCTTTGTAAAATATTATTACAAAAGAAGATAAAATAGCTCTTAAAAATAATTAAGTTTTTATAAGTTTATTTTAACCGGATTTTATTGTCGTTTGATAGATAAAGTACCTTAAATGATGATGGAGTTATTTTTCTTCTTTTGTTTTGTAATTAGTATTTTGTAATGTTGATGAACGATAAGTTAATACTTATATTTGTGTTTGGAAATTAATACAAAATTGTTTTTTAATTTATTGAATTTTTAAACAAAAATATTTGTATAAAAAATGATTTATTTTAAAATTTAAATATAATTTTAGTTCTAGTTAACTTAGAATTTATCGTTTTCTCAAACTTTAAAACTTTATAATAATTTGGTTAAAGATATATATTTAGAAGTTGCGTTGAATGCTATTTGTACAAAGCGAATTAACATCACATCATGCAATACTTTTTTAATTAATTGAACGTGTTTTAGTAGATATTTATATGCTTTAGTGTTAATAATGATTGTTAACATGCTTAAGAAACGTAGCTATCTTTCAAATATATTGCCACTGTTATCGTCTATTGTTTTTTTACTTTAACACAATAAAATGCAAGAATATAAACAAATTACTATAAACGTACATTTAAATAGAGTTTCATTTATTGTTTTGAAGATTTTTATATTTAGTTATGAATGTGTTGTACTTTTTCTACTTATGTACTTTTGGTATTAAGAATTTTTTCTTTTAAGAATCTTTGATTTGTTCATGAATGTTGAAAAAGTTTAAATTATTTATGATTCTGATTTTCTTAATCTTAAATATAGTATGATTTGTATAATTTAAAGTATTTTCTAGTCTGAGACAATTTGGTCTTCTAGTACATATATAAAAGCTTTTTTTTTTTCTTTTTATGTTTGGACTCTCTTGGCTTTAGCCTGTAAGTGGAGGCTTTAGTCCTTTTCGTAACTCAATAAAATGGCTTTTAGAAATCCGTGACAATATTTAACTGAATTTTGGTGATTTTCTTAATCGGATTTTAAAATTCAGAAAGTATAAATTGGATTTTGAAATTTAGAAAGTTTCATAAATTAAAATTTGAAATATTTTTATATTTAAAATTGTTGATTTATTTAATAAAAATTTAAATTCAGTATTTTCTTAAAATAATTTCCAAAATCCGGTAACTTTTTGTATTAAATTTTGAAATCTAGTGTCTAATGAAGTTTTTTTTGTTAAAATCCACAGAACAAAGTAAATAAATTAAATAGCGTTTATGTAACATTCTGTTTTAATAGTTTTTACGCTATCAAACAAAATTTTATATCATGATAATTCAAGAGTAGATGATAGGGATAGGCCGGTATAAAGTATCAATACAGCCATTCCAAAAGTAACTATACATGTACTGTCTATAAACACAGCCTACACTAAGAAAGGGTTACAAAACACCTAACCATTTAGACAAAACAAAGAGTGAAGGCTACTGTTGGAAATGCTCAGTCACAACTCAATTCCTATCCAGGAGGGGTGTGTCCTCACCCGCACTTTTAGCTGCTCACGCCAATCATTAAGGGCAATCATTGCAAAAGAGAAAGACACACAGAACAAACATATGCAAGAAGGGTAAGCTAACTTAATAAAGAGAAATCATGCAATTTAATAATTAAGCATCAATCAAGGTTTATCACATTTATCAGAATTGTTCAAATCACCACAATCATAACACGCATTTATGATTCTAGACTCGATATCCGGATTATGTAAGTGACATCATAATTGTTCAAATCACCACAATCATAACACACATTCATGATTCTAGACTCGATATCCGGATTATGTAAGTGACATTGGAGCTCTTGGTGGCTTGCACCTGTGACGGTTCCCAAACTCTGCAGAGTTTTGGGCACAAGGGGTATTCACCCAACCACTCCCAGGGTAAGTCCCATTCACGTCTATGACGGATCGGGTCCATAGACTAGGACCTCCTGTTACTCCTCCCGACATAATTCATTATACTCTATATGAGTCTTAATGGTTATAAGAGCGTCAGGATACCACCAAAATGAGTCCTCATGTCCTTACATTCACTAAAACCATCCTTTTTAGAATTTCCCTTGAAATCCTAATTCATTCACATTCTCTAATGAACCAAATTCACACAATTCCATCTCATATACTATTATTCATAAAACTTACGTGCAAGATAGACAATTATCACATCAATTCAATTTACACAACTTCATTTAATTTGAAACAAAGAAGAAATCCAATTCTGCAGTGAACCTCGCTCAAGCTAGAGGATCTCGACTGAGCTAAAAAGTTATCTTGCTTAGGCAAGCTGCTCTCGCCCTGGCGAGACCTCTTACAGTGGGCACCTCAAGAATCTGAGCGAATTCTCGCTCAGGCTAAACTGGTTCGCATAGACGAGATGATCTCTCGCTTAAGCGACTCCAGCTCGCCTAGGCGAGACCTCGCGCAGTGATAGATGTAACTCTCTGATACTTTCGCTCAGGCGAGAGCTGCTCGCCTGGGCGAAATTATCAGGATTTCAATCTATTCTTCACATGCAGAGCTACGAATTTCACACAACAATTCAATTTCACACAGCAAGTAGTTCCACACATCAATTAAACACAGAATCATGCAATCCAAGTACTCAAAGACACTTTTTACACAAAAATTGAGTAAAGAGTTAGCTCCCCTTACCTTTTTGCTAAGAATTTAGTTTGGTGGAGTCAAGTTAATTGCAATAGGGCAAAAATCTCAGTTTAACCTGGAAAATCCATCACCAAGATATGGAGAAGGGAGAATCACACAATTAGACCCATAATTCAGAGGTTAACTAGTGAATTATAGTTGGAATTGAACCAAAACAGATATGGAACCTACCTAGGAGGAAGGGAGCTGAGGGAGGAAGCTGTAGAGGGTCCTGTTGGGTTGGTCCTTCCAGAATCTGGGCACAAATCAAGCAGACAGTGAGATGGCAGCAGTGTGAGAAGAGAGGTTGGGGAAGAATTGAGGAGTAGAGAGGATAAGGAAGTGAGGAATGGTAGTTTTCTTCTAACAGAGAGAGAGAGGAACGTTAAAAGGGATTTCACAGTTTACCTATTCATGTGAGAAGAAAATAATGGTCATTAACGTGATTATTTGGAGTGTTGAAGAAATAATTAGAGGTGCAGGAAGAAGCTTTTTTACTTTTTTCTTATCTCATCCTTAAAATAAATATATTTAAAATTTAGTTGTGAGTAATAAAAATAAAATAAAATTCGATGAAACTAATGAAAATACATGCAAAGTGTTTACGATAAAAATAATAAAATACTATACTATAAATAAAGAAAATTTTATTTTTAGTATCAATATTTATTTTTCAATTTTATTTTTTAAATTAAAATAATTATTTAATCAATTTTTGCATTGTTTCTTTAAATTTAATCAATTATTTATTTTACTATTTTTTTTAACTTAACTATATTAATTTTTATTATCATAAATTAACTATTTTATTATTTCACCAGTATAATATAATATAGATGAAAATAGAATTATTATTTCCTTATCTGCATACTTTGTGATGGAATAATTTATATTTCATTCTAACTGTCTTTCTGGTGTGGAATAATTTAAATTAAATGGATTATTATGTAGGTTGAGACCAAATTAATATCAAAGAAGCTACCACAAAACCATAAATATTTCATATATAAAGTTTATAAATTAATTTTTGAAATAAAGTTGTAAATGAATGTTATAATAAAACCTTTTAATAATAACCAAACCTGATCTGGAGACTCTTTCAGTCACTAGTGTTCCAAAGCCACAGATGTTGTCTCTCAGGCTAACCTCTTTCACCCACCTCTTATCCCCGCCCTCTTCCGCCGCCATCGCGCGCCGTTCCCGCGCGATTCTCCGGCGGCGCCACCACCTCCGGCAAAGGCCACTCGCCGCCTCGTTCTCCGCCCAGAGTGCGACGGCGGAGACACAGGACCGAGTCAACAACTCGAAGAACCGAGTTCCCGAACAAGTCATCACGCCACGATCACAGGACTTCAACGCGTGGTATCTCGACGTTATTGCCAATGCTGAGTTGGCAGATTATGGTCCGGTTCGCGGCACCATGGTCATTCGTCCCTACGGTTACGCTATTTGGGAAGCCATTCAGGTTCCTTTGCATTTTATCTCCTCTTGTACCTTTTATTCTCATAATGTAATTTATTTGAACTTAATTTTTGTTTTCCTTTTTTGTGTTGGTGTAGGAATACTTGAATGTGAAGTTCAAGGAGACTGGGCATAGTAACATGTATTTTCCTCAGGTAAGAGTTAACATCCATAGTTAGTAAATTGATTATTTACAGTTATTAGGGTGTGTTTGGAATATTACTTAACGGCTTATTTAATAACTTACCGCATCAACTTATACGCTTTAACTGCATGAAACTTGTTGATATGAGTTTAAAGGAGCTAATGTAAAAGGGTGTGTTTGGAAGAAAGTTCTTCTTAGCTTATTTCACTAAGTTTCATTATTCATTCTTATCAGGAAGCTTTTGTTTGATAAAAATTTAACAATTTGACTCTATTAGGATATTTTTAAGTTAGTACTTATAAAAAAGAAAGATACGAAGCAAAATGAATCAAAACTTTTTTCCTAAAGTTAAAAATAAACTTAGGTACCTCCAGTTTTTGGAGAAGGTAGATGAAAAAACTAATATAAAAGTTCCAAATGCTTCTGTAAATAAGTTCCAAACATACGTACCCGAACATGTCTATGCCACTTTCATCGGTCCAAATGAGCTCTGTAAGCTCTTCCAAATGCTTCCTTAATGATATATTTGCCTAAATTTATGCAAGCATTTCTAAGCTAACCTTGACAGTTGAGATGGAGATAGCAAAGGGCTTGAATTATTCTTACTATAGCGCGCCATTATTATATGTCGTGTCAAAAAGTGAGGGTTGAGTAAAGGGACATCTTGATAATGTGGTGTACAAAGATTATGACCAGGGCATGAAATTATTGTATCTATTGTTTGATGCCTTTTTTTCATCTGCGCTGCAGTTTATCCCATACTCTTTTATAGAGAAAGAAGCTAGTCACGTTGAGGGTTTCAGTCCTGAATTAGCTCTGGTGACAATTGGGGGTGGAAAGGAACTTGAAGAGAAACTCGTGGTATGTATGCTTTTCAGTTGTTTATTTCAGTTGCTTTCATGTGTGAAAATTTTTAATATTGTTGTAATATTTGAGATAAATTAAAGCGATTAATCATCTGTAATATTCATTGAAAAGCTGTGACCTAAGGTTTTGTCTTTTGATTTTTGCACTTGTTGAGGTTGTGGCAGGTCCGGCCTACAAGTGAAACCATTGTGAATCATATGTTTACTCAATGGATCCATAGCTATCGTGATCTTCCTCTCTTGATTAATCAGGTAATGCTGTTGTGAGTTTTTTTGTGAGAAAGAACATGTTTTGTTGAATGACGTACAACTTTGCCAACTTGCTTTCAGTGGGCAAACGTGACTAGGTGGGAGATGCGCACTAAACCATTTGTTAGAACTCTTGAATTTCTTTGGCAAGAAGGGCATACTGCTCATGCTACTCCAGAGGAGGCAGAGGATGAGGTGCATGTCTTATATATGTCAAGATGGTAAAATCTTTTCTGGAATGAATGTATTATTGCATAATCTTAAGTGACAATATCATGTTCAACTGCAGGCTATACAGATGATTGACATCTATACCAGATTTGCGTATGAGCAAGCTGCAATACCTGTTATTACTGGTCGAAAATCTAAAGTGGAAACATTTGCTGGTGCTTGTAAGACCTATACGATTGAGGCTATGATGGGTGACAAGAAAGCACTACAAGCAGGAACCAGTCATAACCTTGGGCAAAACTTTTCCCGTGCCTTTGGGACACAGGTCTGATGTTCTGCTTTAATTATTGCCGAATACATAGTATTTCCTTAATCTGGATTTCTTTTGTGATATGGGATTATTTTTGGGTTTGTATCTACCATGGTGGTTGAATCCTAAAATTTTATAAACATTCTGATTTAAATTAAAACGTTTGGAGAAAAGTCCTAAACTACCAAGCTACTAAGAAATTCACTTCTTATGACAAATCCCAGTTCTTACAAATATAACACAATGATATATTTCTAAATTCTACTGTTTTTTTCCTCAGTCATTGGTTTCTGCCTTTTTGTGCTTCATCAGTTGCTTTTACCCAGCTAGTAACTCGATCATTTTTCTTAATACCAAGCCCTGAAATACCCGAGTACTTACTGGGAAGATTAAACTGGATCTTTTAGTATTTTCAGCATGCCAGTATCTAAATTTTGTTTACTCTAAATTTATTTATTTATTTTTGTCCCTTTTCTTTTATGGGGTTACCTGTTTTTTATTTTTGTTTTCTTTTCGAAATATCAATATAGTCTTTTCAATGAGGATGCAGTTGTTCAAAATGTGTAATTGTGCAGTTCACAGATGAAAATGGAGTTAGGGAACACATTTGGCAGACATCATGGGCAATTAGTACCCGTTTTGTTGGAGGCATCATCATGACCCATGGAGATGATGCAGGCCTAATGCTTCCCCCAAAGATTGCGCCGATACAGGTACATTTGAATGCTACTGGTGTCTAAACCTTGTGCTGTAGACACTACTAGTTAAATTTAACTGTTTGAAGTTGGAAAACTTGGCATCTTGGTGAGGCTAAGCTGGTGAATAACGTAGTTTCCTACGTTTGCTGTAAATTTTCTTACAAGAACATCCTGCAACACTTGATACAAAACCTGTTTTCATCATATTGATTTGTGAGCTGCCTCTTTCAGGCAATTTGTTGAAGTGTTGCGTTTTTAGTGCTAATTATTTATTTTTGTACATAATACACGTGCTTTGATTCATATGTTAGTATCTCATTGCTAATTTCCTTGAACTGCATACAGATTTCATTAAGGGTATGCTTGGATGGAAGAGTTTGGAGGGGGAGGGTGTAAAAAGCTTTTTGTTTCTTACAAAATGTTTATAAAATTAGTTAGGGAGCTTAAAAAGTTGCATGGTAGCCTTTCATTCTAAAACATTATCAAATAAAGGAAACGTGATTTAAAATGTAAAAAATATCTCATCTGCTCCAAAGTTCAAACCTCTACATTTAGACGCAGGATAATATTCCGGTCCCTTACTTTCATATTGTAATTTAAATAAATTTTGAGTTTTTCATTTTCGTCATAATCATGTTTTGTGTTGATGGTTTAGGTGGTAATTGTGCCCATTTGGAAGAAGGATGATGAAAAAGCTGCAGTTCTAAATGCAGCATTGACTGTAAAGGATGTACTTCAAAAATCAGGGATTAGAGTTAAACTTGATGACTCAGATCAAAGAACCCCTGGATGGAAATTCAATTTCTGGGAAATGAAGGTATGGTGCTAAACTTGAATGGATATTCTGGGACGACGAAGGCATGTGCCTTGCTTCAGCACAGTCTTATCTTGTTTTTGTATCTGATTTTATTTATACCATTTGCATCTCTTCCTATTTCAGGGAGTTCCTCTTAGAATTGAAATTGGTCCTCGTGATGTGGCTAGTGGAAGTGTGGTAATATCCAGGAGAGATATCCCTGGGAAGCAAGGAAAAGTGTTTGGAATCTCTATGGAACCTTCGAATTTGGAGGCTTATGTTAAAGACAAGTTGGATGAGATACAGTCGTCTCTTTTGGAAAGAGCAATTGCATTTCGAGACAGGTTCTTTCCTTCAATGCTACTTTGGCTTGTGACTCCTATACATAACTTTTCTAACATGCTTTTGAGTTCTTCAAAACACTTTAATTTTAATGTTAGTCACATTAGCCATCTGTTTCCTGAATATAAGATTATTAACTGTAGCATAACTGCTTAATCTTGGGCTCTGTCAAAACAGTTTGGTACTTTGCCTGCATAATTTCTGTGGAGAAAATTCTTTGCATTGATTGACTTCAATAACAAATACGTGGTTTGAGTCTGGTAGGGTTCTATTCTAAGTTCAGATCTGACCTGTAAATAGATATTTGCACAGTGAATTACTGTACTGACCAAACCAAGTCCCTGATCAGAATTTCATTAAGAACTGTCTCTAATGCTTTGGTGGTGACAAAAACTGTTGCTACCAATTGGAATGAGGGTTTCCTGTAGTAAGGTTTTATTAAAATGCGATTAAACACAATGGCTTCTTGGTTTTCCCTGAGTTCTTAAGCTTCACTTTTTATTTTACATGTTATGCTCATTCAATTGCACATATATTGTGGGCTTCAATGGTATGCATGCAAATTGACATGCACAGTTTTTTTCTCGCAGTAATATTGTAGATGTAAGCACATACAGTGATCTTAAAGCTGCAATATCTGAAGGAAAATGGGCAAGGGGCCCTTGGTCTGCTAGGTTGTTTCCCCCTAATTTTTGACATTAAATATTTGTTTATGTTTTGATGTTGAAAAGATAACTTCTAACTTTGATGTATATATAGAGAAGGAACGTGATTAATTCACAACTCTAATATCAAGCTTTACACAATGTCACAGTGATGAAGACGAGTTAAAAGTGAAGGAAGAAACAGGAGCAACTATTAGGTGTTTTCCTTTTGAACAGCCACAAGGGATTAAAACATGCTTGATGACCGGTAACCCTGCTGAAGAAGTGGCTATTTTTGCTAAATCTTACTAACTCTGCAAGCTTCTTAATTTTTTGAACTCTCAAGTTATATATCTGCAAGCGGGTATTTGTGCTTTTTTTATTTTATTTTAAATTTACTCTTTTATATAGTAGTCAATTTCTTGTTGTAACTTAGGTTAGTTAATATGAAAAATACGTTATATATCGATTCAGAACTTCAATTCTTAGTCTGTCGTCATTTGTTTAGAAATAAAAAAGTTGATTCCGTTGGGGGTAAATTTTGAAGTGATTTATATTACTATTGTTTGATGAAATCTCTGTAATTTATGAATTTTTTTATATAGTTTGTCTTTTTTAATAGACATTCTGCCTCCATGAAGAAAAGAGTATTTATAAGTAGTTTATGTTTCTGGAATAAGAATTCAGCTTAAAGGATATGATCACTTAAATTTTTGGTTTCAATAACATATATATTCCAAATACTTCCACTAGCTCCAACCACCACAGATACATAGGAAAACATCTCATGTTAAATGTCATAGGTCACATGATCTTGAATTTTCATAGACACCAATCAGAAAATGCAATAGCATCTTAGAAAGTGGAACCAAAATCATTTCAGAAGATATAATATAATGTGATATGCAGGAAAAGTAGGAAAGCATCCGGAACCAACATTGAACCAAAGAAATCAGGGATTTTCAATAGAGCAATTATTGGCCATTATATAAATTAGACATTTTATTTATTCATGAGTGTGCTACTAGAACATTTCATGATCTCATTTTATGTGATGCTGGAAATCAAAATAATAGATATATTGCTAAAGTAGGAATCTTTGTTTGGAAAACAGAGTAAAACGTAGAGGACAAAAGAGGAAGAAAAGTAAAGAAAGATGGTATTTCTTGATTTGAAAATAATAGAACACAAGAAATAGTATTCCACTTACCAAAGGCTTTTCCTTTTCTAGTTTCTATAACTGGGCCATTGCTTAATTATCAAATGGTCCAAATGACTCCAACTTTAGAACCATTTTTTTTTCTTAGAAATTGTGGCACGTAAAGATTCAATCTAAATTATATGTTTAATCACATTTAGTTGCCCACGTTTTTTTTCCTCTTACAATGTTTATTAAATGAGGATTAGTAACTTTTTTTTTCCTCATAAAAAAGAAAAGTAAAGGACTCGTATCACTCAACCACCAAATAATTGACAAGTAAACGACTTAGTTCTCTTTCTCAAGAATGAGAGAAGAAAAAGCCTCTAATTGTGTTGTTTTATTTTGTTTCTCAAACTACTCCTATCGTTTATCACTTTTTTACTCCAAAAAAACACTTTTGGTTAAACAACTTCCCGGGCAAGGTTTAAACTTAAGACATATAATGTAAAGGCTTGGCAAAATCTATTGAAGTAATTTAAAAATGAAATATTTTCGTAAATTTCATCAAATTGAGTGTAAGTTTAAAGAGCTTAGGTAAAGGTTATATAGTATGCTTTTATATACTAAACATTTTCTAAACGAAATTATACAAGTGACACAACTCCAATTTTTATACTTTCTTCCTATTTCGATATTAGGGTGCCCCTAACAAACACCTCCGATTAAATATTTTTTAATATAATAAATTTCTATTAATTTTTAGATAAGTATAAATTTAGATATTGTGCCTTCGTATGTAAATAATTTTTTTTCCTGTGAACTGATTGTAAAATTATTTAATTATATTATTACATTAACTTTTGTTGAAAATGAAATATTTTACTAAAAATAACTGTACAAATCTTTCCAATTGTTTTAAAGAATATTCCTATTCTTGAAACCTCATTTTCTAGAAGGTGAATTGATTAAACATATTAACTTTCCCATGTTAAATGCTATAAAATCTTGAAATGAAATTATACTGAATTGTTTAGGGAATGTAGCTCAATTGATTCCACAGTTGTTATAAAGCCCAAAAACCAAGACCTCATTTTTAAACATATATTTTATAAAAATGAAAAAATAAATCATTTATATCTAATTCCTTTTTAATGGCTTTCTAAGAAAATAAAAAAGCATAATTTTTCTAACTTAAGAGAGCCTCAACTAGCTAAAATCCCGTTAGATTTCAATTTGGATAGTTTCAGATGGAAAGTTAGTATCTCCAGTTACAATCTGACTTATGGCCTAAAAACCAACCTGAACTAAACATGTGAATGTCAAATTTATGGAATGATCCCTTCATTATATACTCACAGAATCTGACTCAACAAATATTCTCACTTTGCTTCTGCTTCTTGGTCCTAGAACTCTCCTCCTCTAAGGATTTCAGTTTATTTTTTATAGCAGCTATCTTTGCAGTGCGACTTGTCTGTCCCATGGCACTACCACCACCACCACCACCACCAATGAGAAGCATCTTGTGCCCTTCACTTGCTGCCTTTGTAGACTTATCAGCTGTTTCCAGCAAACACTTCTCACCGGCAAGACGAACAACCAGCGGCCGGCCGCAGGCGAACCTCCCGTGCATTTTCTCCTTGGCTAATTCTGCTTCCTGCATTCTCACTTTAACGATGGAAATCAGAAATTGCTAGAAACTGACTTAGGTAATGAGTGCAATCAACTTACCTCTTTTGTGCTATACTGGATGAAAGCAAAGCCACGTGGCTCCCCACGTTTCGGGCCACGTGTGTGCCATAAGAAGTCCTCAGAAATTATCTTTCCATAAGGAGAAAACATTTTGAGCAAAGCAGCTCTGGAAAGCATTGAAAAGAAAATGAAAGAATAAGTATGACAGTATGTCCATGAAACACAGAACAAAAACCAAAGTCAAGTCTTTGGTGGCTAGTTGGCAAGTCTCACTCTGTAATTCTAAGATCAAGGTTACCAATATAGAGTCTACTTTCACTCTTATCATCAATACTGGCATCCTGCATTCAGTGATACATAAAATAAGTGTTACATAGAATTGACATGCAAGATAGCAAAATCCAAATGAACAATTTTGGGTACTTTCATATATTCATATTAGTTAAGTGGATTCTAAGAATTCCGAAATTTGAATCTATTCCTGAATGTGTTGTTTCTATGAGAGATTGGATGTGCTCCTTCTTAGCTCTATTTTGAGGAGGATATTTTGTCAATCCCCTAATACCTTTTTCAGTTTAATAGAAATTATTGAATATCTACTTACTTTTCATGCACTAGATAGAGTTTCCTCCATGTAAAAATATACATGTAATGCTTCGACTAGGACAAAAATATTGACAACCTAAGAACAGTGCAAAACCTTAAACCCCTCAGACAAGCAATTCTAAAATGAGACATTGCAAGATCTCTCAACCAGTCATGAAGAGCGGAAAAGCAAAGTTTATAAAATTACACAAAAATTAAATCAAGTAGCAAATACACACATTGACATACCATGACAGCAAAGAACACAAGTGATACTTCAACCAAAACTCTGATTCATAGAATGTACATCAACCTGCGCATGAAGAATCCACCATAACCGTTAACGTTACTCAAAATAGCAAGTTCACAAGTGTCACTGACATAATCAACTACGATAGGGTTACTTAGATCTAGTCCACTGAATGCAATTCCATGATGTACAATCATCTCTTAGCCAAACATAAGAAGCAATATTTTTCTTTGCAGTCGCAAATTCAACAGAAAGTTGAAGTTAATTATATACATTATCAGTACAAAGCATTTTTACCTAAACATCTAATAAGATTTGATCATTTTACCACATCATCTTATTTACAAATATGGCCAAGCAATAAGCTAAATTCTTGTTAGATGCATGTAGCGGATATAACTTAAACTCTTTGCATTAACAAAACTGGAAGAAGCAATGAAGTAAACAAGATAAACGAATCCCAAGTTTTCCTAAATACCAATTACTTGTCAAGTTAACACCCTCTGCACTTCTGAAATGACCCAGTTGCACATAATTCCAAAGGAATTTTCATTTACCCAGAAGCTAAAAACGAAAATTTTTAGCACAATCCATCCATGCTGCAAAATCAAATTCGCAAATTTTCCAAATGGGTTCATAAGTTCATCATTGCAGGAGCAGACTTACACTCTAAATTAAAAAAGGAAATAAAGAAAAAGGAAAACAAACCTTGAAAGAATCCCATTCAAATTACACTGGATGACTAACTATACGATGCATTAACCATTTTTTTTTCTGCGCCTAGCAATTAACAATCAATTATATTATCCCTAAATTACCCATCTCGTCTACCTATATTTTAAAAAAATAATTAACTCCTGACAGAATATTATAAAAGAAAAATTAAGAGATAGGTAGAAGGTTACCGTTTAATAAAATTATGGTCGTCGATTGTGGCGAACAGATGGAAAAACCAACAAATTAGGGTTGTACACCCTCTCTCTCTATAACTGATGCAGATTGCAGAAGAAGAACCGAAAAAGAAGCAAACAAGGTCGTGTTGCTTCACCTTCCCATTGAACTGGTCTTAATCAAATGGAAACAAACCCACTATCCAAATTGCAATTATTTTCTGTAGGTTTCTTCCTGCACCGCCTATTTTTTCTTCCTGCACCCCAATAAAAAGTTATATTCCCCAAACTACCCCTCATAAAAATATAATAAATATCCCTTCACCTTCTTGTTTTTAATATTTTCTGGAACACTTAATACTAAATATAAGAAAGAAATTTTGAAATGAATATTTTAAAAGGTACAGTACAGTCATGAATATTTTTTCAAAACACTTATTTTAAAAATGTTTTTATATTCTAGAACCTCCATTCCGAAATATAAAAAGAAATCAACGTATTTTAATCTAAAAATATATTTCAGAATACATATTCTGAAAAAAAGAAAATTGAAACCACTGTTTCAAAAAATATTTTTAAATTTAGAAAAGTCTTCCACAACCATCGTTCCGAAATATATAAGACAATTTCCAAAATGAGTATTTCAGAATGTATTTATCATTTTAGAAATACTTTTCGAAACAATTATTCTATAAATTTCTTTTTTATTTTAGAATGTATTTTCGGGTCTCAAAAATTAAGATTCACTCTACTATACTCGCGGATAAAACGGATATTTTATAAATTATGAGGTACAAAAGGAAAATAATGCAGTACAGGTAGAGATGGCAAATAAATCCGTCTCCGTGGTATTATCCGAACCCGTCCCCGTTTTGATGGGGAATTCCCGCATTGACTGGGTATGGGTATGGGTATGGGGAATCCCCGACTTTTTCAATTGGGTATGGGGATGGGTATGAGGATGTACATATACCCGCCATAATACCCGTCCCCGCCATATCTTCATTCTCGTTTAAATTATTAAAATATTCACAATTAATCAAGTAACCCATATATATATATATATATATTCTATTTTTTATTTC
>Ga0214545_1006367_pt1 | contig 20591 bp, 10 predicted proteins | sample CNSS4metaG_FD_160064 | JGI IMG/M metagenome (GOLD analysis project Ga0214545, IMG submission 160064) | Root nodule microbial communities from cowpea collected in UCLA plant growth center, Los Angeles, California, USA - CNSS4 | ecosystem: Host-associated > Plants > Roots > Nodule | place: USA...
TAGTTTTAAAAAAGTTTTCTTAAAATATGTAAAAACATGAGTCTTCCTCTCTTTCTTCTTTCTTTCGAGTTTTTGTCTCTTTTACCTCTATTTCTTTCTCCTTTTCATTCTCAATCTCTCATCATTTTCAAAATCAAATTGTACCACGATGAAATTAAGAAGTTAAGAAACATTTTGAACTTATCAATTTTTCCTCTTGAGTAAGTTTATTTTCTATATTTTTTTAAGTAATATATTTTTCTCTTGTATGTGATAAAATTTGTCTATTGAATATCACTAGATGGTGACAAATTTATTTTTTTCTAAATAGGTGAAAGGTGATAATCTTATTTTTTTAGATTCTACCATCATGTATGCTTGTTTTGAGGAGATGAAATGAACAGAAAATAAAAACTTTTTTTTAATTAAAAATAATAATTTATATATAAAAATCTAATTTGATACCCTTGAATGTATTGTCCATGTTCCGTCACTGTTTGAAACTATTGTCATTATCATTGAATTATTTCAATAATTTATAACAAATATCTTTAAAAAGTTATATTTATCACTTACATAATTGCTATCATAATTTTTTTAATGAGAATCCCTTATGAATCATCATCATTGAAAAAATTAAAGACATATATTTTATATTAATGTTTTGTTATCAGCAATTTATATATATAATAATGAAGCACTTAGAGTGTTTCAACCTTTACACAAAAGATATATACATAATTTTCAAGAGTCAGAACTTACACTATAACATTCTACAATATTGTGCCAATAAAACGAAGGGAGTATGACATCAAGTAACAAATACAAGCAAATATCAATAATTTAGCACTTAATCTAATTACTATTTTGGTTAAGTGTTTAAATGCATAATAATTATTCTAATGTAGTAGTGTTCCCTATACTTGAACTATCATCCTCTGGCACACAAAATCAATAGAAACTCTCAATATGTGGGTTGCCAAGGCAACACCTATTGTTTAAGTGCTTAATCTAGGATTCTATTAAATCTTCCTTATGTCATGTCCTTTCTTTTCTGTTCTACGATAGCAAAGAACAACAAAAAGAAAAAAAAACAACTTATGTATTCTAGTTATTGTGATTTACCCTTAGCCTACTAACAAGTATGTAACTTCAGAATTCAGTTATGATAAATATTGCGCTACAAACTAGTAATGCTACTCAATCACTTTATGTACTCATCCAATATCATTTTCCATTAACCTAAACATGGTTATTCTATAACATGCATAATTGTTCTCTATTCACCATAATCATGACATCATAGAGTTTTTATACATTCCAATGGACATTGGTACCAGTTTAAATAAGAGAATGTAACATGAGAAAATTTGTGTCTAAACCATTCCCAAGTTTTTAATTATACATACAAAAACTTTTTTGACATCTAGCTTTCCTTGTTTAAAGATCATTTTATTTCTTTGCCTTCATATGCTCTTAATGATTGATATCCAAACTATCCTCCAAGCCATATTCCTTTTTCCATTCAATTCAATTAGGTGAAAATGTTGAAAGTGATGCTTAGGTTGATAATGGTGCATTGTGTTCACACCATCCTATCTATCACACATGTTCCAAACTTAGTGAGCTATTTTACAACAGATGAATAGATGGCTACAGGTTTCTTCTTTGTTGTCATTGCATAAAGGACATGTAGTGTTAATTACTCCTACCCGTACTAGCTAGCTTCTTCAAATCTCTCCACCACCAAGATTCATATCTTGTGTTTCTATTAACATTTAGGCTTTTGCAAAAGACATAATTTTTTTATTATTCTATATTCTCCCAAGTGAATTTGCTCTATATTTTTTTTTTTCATCTTTCTCATTATTTTACATGACAATGTTTGTATTAACTTTAGTGAATGGACACCTAGAAACAATATATTAAAATTGACACATCTTTTTATAGAAATTTAGAATAACTAATTAAATTCCTTACTTATGGAAGATACGTAATCAAGATATACAGGAATTACATGTTCAAACTAAGAAAATAAATTATCTGGCCACATGCTCTAAATTAGGTCTTTAATAGGATATAGAGAGAACATGATATCTTTACAACAACAAAATATGGAATTATACTGCATATTAACCATACGTATTTTAAAAATTATAAAATCTAATGACAATTTGTTATGATAATTTCAATGACAAATTTATAAATATCATAAAATTTTAAATATAAGTCAAATTAGAACAAATTGAAAGACTTTCTAACATAAGACTTAATTTTCGATGATCTAACTTATTATCATTACATAACTTACATAGTGTTTTACTGAAAAGTTTAAGTACTTATATATTTAGTTTTTTTTTTATTTGTTTTATATATAATTGATACAGTACCTTTGAAACTTGCTGAAAACCAGAAATGGAATGTTAATAAAAGTAGCATTAATCATTGGATTTATTACTAGATAGTTGAAATTTTGCAGCTATATATCATTAACCATATCCATGCAACTTTCAACCAATTTGGTTTTGATTTAAAATGATAAAATATGTGCTTTCCACACCTTGTCAATATTAATGGGATAAATTATATAACCATAAGGATTAAGACTGAAAGTAGTGCATAAGATATAATGTGACAAAACATGTCCGAAACAAAATACAAAAGGGTTTCAATGATCAGTAGTTTCGTGATCATCCATGTCAGAGTAATCGAGATTCAGATATTGGGTTATATCCCAATCATTGTCAACAACCACATTCTCGTTCTGGGTGTTTGTGGCAAATCCATATTGAAGAGGCTCATACCTATGAACAGATGCAACATGAGGGTTTTGTCCTTCAAATTGCAGAATATTATTAGGCTCCATTATTGAATGGAACTCCACAGAACTTGACCCAGATGAAGCAACGCTTCCATTTCCTGCTCCTGCTGTTGAGGATTCCAAATTTAGGGCATTATTATTGCCTAAAGCATCTGCATGATCCTGAACTTGTGCACTGCCAGAATCATATGACCAAAGAGATGAACTTAGGTCAAAATCTAACCATGCAAACTGATGATCATCATACACAAATTTGTTCTCTTCAACATTCTCATGTTGATCTTGTGGAGTTTTTGCTGCTTGAGATTGTTGACCAATCTCATCAAACACTGATTGCATTGTGCTGGATTTAGGGTTTGACAATGCATCACCATTTGCATTGTTTTCTTGTTCTTCGGGTGAAGATCCATCTACAACACTGAAATGTATACATATACATGCTTGCAACATTAATAAAAACATAAGTTTATAAGAAAATTTAAATGCTAATGAAATCATACACAAAATATGTGACAAAATTGAAGATGTTAGATTAAAAAGGGAGCTATATATAAAGGCACTGTTATGTCCAAACCTGGAGAAATTACAACCATCAGTGGCAGAAGTATCCTTGCTAACCCTGAAATTAATTGGTAAAATTTAATGCAATCATCATCCCTTACAATTATTAATACCAATTGTTCAAAATGTTTATTTGTGTTTCTTTTTAAACTTGTTTTCTTTTTCAAACGATTACAATGAACAAGCATTGAAGTATGGTCATTTCTTTTATAAGCATCAAGTATGATCACATTTAGATGGACAATCATATCAAATTTACACAACTTTTTTAAATGTTTATAGGAAAATTAAAACTAAAAATTATTTAAATTCTTGTATAACTAAAATAAATTTAATTTAGGCCCTTGTACAAAAACTTCCTTTAACTTTTTTAAAGCAATATATCTAGTTATTTTAATTCAATATATATTCTATCAACTTAATTATTTTCTTATATATATATATATATATATATATATATTATCCAAACATAACAATGATGTGTATGGTTTTTTTAAATAACCTATTTTTACAAGTTTCTCGGGGAAGACATTTGAATAAAATAAAAAAGGTTAAATTCAAAATTAATCTCAACCAAACACATATATATAAATATTAAGGAATTGTGATAATTGCAAGTGTACCTTCTGATTGTAAGAATATATTCTCTTAAACTCATTTGTTGCATTTCTGAGATTTCCTTCACATAGAAACTCACCTACGATTCGTGGTATAATTATGAGATGGAGTTAATTTAACTACTATAATTGAATCAATAATCCATATATAAATTTTGTTGTACTAAAAAAAAGCATAAATTTAATACACCATCACATACTGGAAAATTTGTATATGCAAACTTGCCCCATATCTTAATGGCAATCAAATCGTGAGCTCTTGCTGCTTCAAGTTCATCCTTAAATCCACCTACCAAATCCAAAGCATATGCATATACTAATTAAGTAAGATTAGTTGTACCAAATCTCCATCAATCATTATCCAAATCAAAATGAGAAAATGTTTTAATTTATTACCTTACAAAAAACATGTATTTAAAGAGATCCAAGTTAATGCAGAGTATAGTTAGCTTCATACAAGTTTTAAGCACAAGAAACTTGAATTATTTGAATAAGAGAAACTTGAATTATTTGAATAAGAAAAATGATTTTTTGACAACTTTTTCTTACAATTTTAGGTGTTATTTTCTAAGTGATTTTCCATTTTTTCATTCTCAATATTCCAAAACTACTTAAAAGATGTCACCTCATATTATAAGAGAAAATTATTAAAATTTAATAATCAAAATATCATTGTCCTATGAATAACATGCACATTCAACATTTTGAAAGGTGTGTAAATGGAATTAACAAATTTTGATTTTAAATATTCACTCTCTTCTCATCAATACTCCTTCTTTTACCTCACAAAATCTAAACAACTATGAAACTCTACCATCATCCAACAACTAAAATACTAATTGAAGTCTAACAAAATTCTCTAACCCTTCACTTACGTTTGAGCAAAACATTCTTTCTAAATCTTAATTTCTACTTTTTTTTTATTTCTATTTAAATTATTTAAGAGGATGCATATTCATCGGTTAACTTTTCTTAATTAAAATCAAATACTTTTTTTTTTCAAAATACTAAATTCAGATTCGTTTTACGCATTTCTCTTATTAATTCCCTCTTTTCACTTCTCTAAAACTCTCCACTCCTACACTCTCTCAGAAAATTAAACTCATCATTTAAAATAATCAAAACCAAACACAAAAAGAAGAATATTGTTTTTACTCACCAATATAAACTGCAGAAGTTGATAAAGATCCAAACGTACAACATGACAAAAACATTAGTAAGATTTGAGGACAAACAAAAACAAATTATATATATTAGAAGTGAAAAAAGCTACACATTTCAACCTGTTTTTCCTCTCTTCCCAGTTGTCTTGAGGTCCTTATCCCACACAAAGGATTCGAAACGTCCCTTACACCTATGCCAAAACGAATCATATGTATATGAAAAAAAAAAATCTAGCATATGAACATAAAATAACTTAAGGAATGATTTTGAATTAAAAATGGTATAAATATTTTATGTGTGGATTGGACTCGTATATCATATCATTAGTGTTGATTTTTTCTAATGATTCTCTGTCGAAAGACCGATATTTGAGATATTAATCTGATTGATTTCATGTATATATACAAGGGTAATAGATTCTAAAATACATTGTTGCTGATAAAAACAAGTAATAGAAGAAACATATACCTTGTCACTCCTCGATACATTGAGGTTGTTTTCTTGAAATTCCGTTTACGATATCGTTTTTGCTTAACTTGTTCTTTTACTCCGAACTCAATTGTTTCTGAGGCAACCACCCTGCTCAGAGTTTAAGAACATAAAAAAACAAGGTAACATAAACTAAATAAAAGACATGAAAATTGTAGAGTGTTAAGTTGCTGAGACACCAACCTGGTTTGTTGTTGTGCATTTTCCATTGCTATTAAGTTTGAAGGAAATTGGGTTCCCTGAACTGGAATCAGAACTTCATTTTTTGTGAAATTTAGGGTTACAGAAGAACTATTCCACAAGCCTCGAGAACTTGTTCCACGTTTAGGGTAACGTGGCTCTGATTTCTGGGTTCGTTTTGTGGTGCTGATCAACTTGGAGGGTTCCATAGTTGTTTTCTGAAGCAAATTCTTCTTGAATGAAATTCAAATTGTTTTAGATCTGTTTTTGAGCTAAAATAGATATAATGTTTAATTACGGTTACATTCCTTCTTCTCTCTATACATGGAATGCTGGACTTCACAAATTTTTGTCCTTTTTATGAACTCTGAACTCTCACTCACATGGCGTTATTGTTAAATTTTAATCATTATGTTTATACACAAATTTTAATGTAACTTTACTTCTTAATTAATTAATGTTTAAGAAGAGAGAGGAATAAAAAATATTTTTGGTGTTTTAACTCTCGCCTCTGTTATAGAAGTTAAGTAAATTACACCAATTACACGTGAGGTTTTGTGAAATTATGTGAATACTTTATGTTTTTTTTTTTCTCTTTACATACATTTACCTTCTTTCAAGGTTTAAAAAGCAATATTTTAAATTACACAAACGTTTCAATTGTAGGAAATTATGATTGTGCATATAGTTAAGGTAAAGGTTAAAAAAGCAGATTTTCATGTATTTGCACTAAATTTGAGGAGTAATTTGAGCAATTTAATAAAAAAAAGTTTCACCTAATGTAAAAATTGAACACGAGAGGATTGCTTTCTCTTCTTGTAACTTCTCTTAATCAAATTTAAAAGAACTGTTTGCTATTTTCTATGTTATTTCAAAATTCATAAAATAACGAGTATTTTCAATTAAAATATTACATTAATCTATTGCTTAATTAGTTATGCCCTCCATCATTCTTTAGCAGTCTTTGTAGCGTTAGAAAAAGTATTTACTATAGGAAAAAAAAAAACTCTCTCATTAGTAGTGATTTTCTATAAAAATAAAAGAGGAATGATTTTCTGATCTTATTTTGTTATAAATTTTCCTAAAACATAACTCTCTTATTTTTTAAAATAGTCTTTTTTTTCATGCATATGTCAGTGAAAAGCTAAAATAAATTTATTAAAAGATAATTCAAATCAACAGAAATTTATTTTTTTAATTAACCGATTTTTTTTTTAAATTACGATTATGAAATACAAATTGGCTTATAGTTTAAAAAGAAAAAAACTCTAAAATACACTTACTACATTTTTCTACATTAGAATCACTATTTTTAATATGTATTAATTTTTAGAGACGAAAAGAGCATAAATTAGTTTATATTTATTAATTATAAAAAAAATTAAAAAACAGTCGATTTTATTATAAGTTATTCTAAATAACTTATGGTTTTAATAATACCTCTTTAATGTTTTGTTTCTTATAATTTTTAAATTTGATATAAAAATTATAAAGAAATAATTATTCTTTGGAATAAAAAAAACAAGCCTTTAATTAATGAAAAATTTATACCATGACTCTTAATTTTTGACTCTTATCCTTTATTTCTGACGTGACTCAGTGTGAGTCATTGATTTTTTTTAAAAAAAATATAGTACTATATTAATCAATGGTTCACACCTATAGTGCACCCATACTTTCACTTGGGTCACGTATCCGTGTCCGACACGTATATTTATCCGATACTTTTGGATACTTTATCAATACTTATTAATGAAGTATCTAATTTATAAAGTCATAGTATATTATAAAAAAAGTTTTGAATAATGACAAATTTTAGTGATAACAAATATTTAGTCACTATACAATAACAAATTTAGGTACCTATTTAAAAACTAAAAATTATTGACAACTAAAATAGTTCCAAACAATTATAATTAATCTCTACATTGATAATTAAAATAGTTTTTATTATAAATTGGTTTCTAAATTAGTTACTAACATTATCTACCAATGTTTTGACTACCAAAATAAATAGTTTCTAAATTATTCACTAACATTAGCTACTAACAATGATATATTTATTATATTTTTAAGAATTATTGTATATTTTTCAATATTTATATATCATGTATCTATCACGTATCGTATCCTATTATTTTCAATATAAATGTATCAACGTTTCAGATACATGTGTGTCGTATATGATACACGTATTGTATCCGTGCATCATAGGTCCACACTAAGTCACCTCAGAGAGTAAAGAATGTGAGTAAAAAATTGGAAGTCATAATATCATTAATGATACGTTTAGTTACCATTATTAAATATTTAAAATTAATTATCATTTTAAATATATAAATTCATTATCATTATTAAATTTATGAATGAAAAAATCATCATAATTAAATATTTCTTTTGTTTTAGTAAACTACAGTACAGGTTAAATGCATATACACTTGACATTTGAGGCAGTCCTCATTGTTTTAGGAAAATTAACTTTTTGCTAAGCCAAAATATTATATAATTCTTATGAGAGTGACAAAGAAGGTTGATTAATGAACTATTCTAGCTTAATTCTCTGTTGTTTTCAAGTGTTTAAGAGGCCAAATTATGTTTTGGATCACTTCTTCAATTTTAAAATAGTTTTGTCATCTTTGTATTTTGAAAATGTACGTGATTATTAGGATGAACAAAGATTTGGATTTTTTTTAAGTTACGATGTTAGTTCATCTGCACTTCTTATCTTGTATTTCGGATGGACAATGGTTTGATTATCTTTTTTAATTTTTTGTTGAGACTACATAAGTTTCTTTACATCTTTTATATACATCACTATCATTTTTTTTTAAAGATTATAGCACCCCACAGATGGTCTACTGTATTAATTAATTAATTTTTTATTAATAAAAAAATATTATAACTTAATATTCTCTTTTGTTTTAGAACTTATCAATTCACGTTTTTTATTTGTAACGTTATTACATAACAAAATTTAAACAATTTCATAAACAGAAAGTACAATAAAAATGTCAAAAAATTAAAGTTCGTAATGAAAAGTAAAATACTACAAGATAAAATAAAAATTACAAAAAATAAGTTAAAATTAAGATGTTATCCGATTACATTTCTTAAATCTTAGAATGAGAAATGAAGTCTTTTGAGATATTATATGAACTTGTTCCGATTTTGCCGAAGAAACTTCATTTTATTAGATATAATTATAAATAATTAATTTTTAAATTAGATATGAAGCCGAGATAATAATGTACATATCCCCTTTATCTTCATCGCTAAACCCATCTCAATATTTGTCAACATCACATACGTGTCTTGATTTATAGTCTCCAAATATCATCTCAATATAATAAAACTAATGACGATAATTTGAGTGTGATTTCACTCAACTAAAATTAAGTTTGCATGTAAAATAAAGTTCTAAAGACTTATTAAAAAATAATTATTTTTAGTTACAATTAGTTTTGACATTTCTGGAGTTTAACTATAGGTGTCAATTTAGCCTAGCCCACAAGGCTTGGTCTTGGTCCATGTGGGCTAGGGCCAAAAAAGCTCACATTGAAAAAAAGTCTCCATCAAAGAAGTCCACAAGACCAAAAATTCTACAAAAGTCCTGCGGGCCAGGGCCAATTCATAGGTTTTCATCTTCCACATAAAAAAATATTATTTTTTAAAATACATTATTCTTTGTGGGACAAACCCAACAAACCGGACAAGCACGACGACCCGAATAGGTCCAACGATCTGGACCTGCCCGATGATCTTGACAAGAGCGACGACTCGAACGAGCCCGATGATCCAAACAGACCCAACGACTTAAACGAGCCTAACAACCCAAACGGGTCGGAAACCTCAGACGGGCCCGACGACCAGGACGGGCCCAACAACACAGACGAACCCAACAACACGGACGGTCCCGAAGACCTAGACGGGCCCGATGACCCAGACGACACCGACAACAAGGACAATCCCAACGACCCAAACGGGCCCTACAACACAGATCGGCCCGACAACCCAAATGGGGTCGATGACACGGACGGGCCCAACGACCCTGACGAGCCCCATGACCTTGGGCGATATGACCTTGACGGGCCCGATGACCCAGACAGGCGCGACGACGCGGACGAGTCCAACAACCCGAACGGGCCCGACGACCGAGACATGCCCGACGACGCGGACGGGCCCGACGACAAGGACGAGCACTATGATCCAGACAGTCCCCATGGTCTAACAACCCGAACGGGCCCGATGACCTGGACGATCCTGATGACCCGGACGGGCCCGACGACCTAGATCGGCCTGACGATACGGACGAGCCCGACGTCCTTGACGGGCCCTATGACACAGATAGGACAACGACCCAGACAGGCCCTACGACACAGATAGGCCTTGAGACACAGTTGAGCCCGTTAAGGTCGTCAGGTCCGTCGATTTTGTTTGGCCTGTCTGCATCGTAGGGCCTATCCGGGTCGTCAGGCTCGCCTGTCTAGTTGCTCTTGTTCGGGTTGTCGGGCCCATATGGGTCGTCGGACCTGTCCGAGTCGTCAAGCTCGTTTGGGTTGTCGGGTTCGTGCTGTTCGTTAGGCCCGTCCGGATCATCGGGCTTGTCTTGGTCGTCGGGCCTGTGCATGTTGTCGGGCTCATCCGAGTCGATAGTGATGTGTTGGTTGTCGACCCAGTCCATTTCGTCTGGGTCCTCGGGTCCGTCTGGGTCGTCGGTCCCGTGCTGGTCGTCGGGCCCATCAGGGTCGTCAGGAATGTCTTGGTCATGAGGCTTGTCTGTGTCGTCGGGCCCGTTAGGGTTCTTCGGGCCCTTCCGGGTTGTCAGACTGGTCCGTGTTGTTGGGCCCGTCTTGATCGTTTGTCCCATCTTGGTCGTTGGGCCCATCTTGGTCGTCGGGCATGTCTTGGTCGTCGAACACATCCTAGTCGTCGAGCCCATCCTTATCATCGGGCCCGTCTTGGGCATCACGTCAATCCGTGTTGTCGGGCCCGTCCTGGTCTTCGGGCCCATCATGGTCGTCTGGCCCATCCTTGTCATCGGGCCCGTCTTGGTCATCAAGTCCGTTCGGCTTGTCGGGGCCCATCCGGGTCATCAGGCCCGTTCTAGTCGTCAGGCATGTCTGCGTCATGGGGGCCCGTCTGGGTCCCTTATGTAGTATTATTTAGGGGGGGGCTAACCCACCTTAGCCCTAGCCCTAACCCACTAGAGAGGGGGCTTTGGGGGCTGGCCCATGGGCTAGGGGCAAAATTGACACCTCTAGGTTTAACCTTCATTAATAGTTTGATCTGAGGTTATCTTTTCTCCTGGAATAGTTAGCCTAGTTAAAAGATTATTGAGTTTTCAATAGCTCCTGAATAGGGGTGGCAATATGGGTATGGCTTGTCGGATCGGCCCATAAGCCTGCAAAAATAATGCGGGGTGGGTTAGGATAGTGAACATGCAGGCCCGTAGTGGTTCGGCCCACAAAAGCCCACGACTCATGTGGGCTGGTCTCCAAGCCTACATAAAAAAAAAAAATCTTGCACTTGTATATATTAGTTACGTTTGTTGAGGACTCTTGCATTAACGTTTCAAGTTCTTGTATAAATGGAAAAGACAAGTATTATGTATTTTTTAATATACTAAAATTTGAAGAATACATTGTGTATGTCAAATTACAAATATGAATATGATGAAAATGTTAAATTATCAATTTATCATCCAACTCTCTAGAGTCTTTGCTTAATTTTGTAAATTTCTTAAAGTTTCCCAATTTTTTTAACATTAGAAAGTTTTATCATAAGAATTTAAAATATAAATTAAAAAAAATGGGTTGGTCCACACTTATGCGAGGTGAACCAGACTTTTCAACCTACATTAAAAATGCAGAACAAGATGTGTCAACCCGTAGTGTGCGAACCAAGTGCAGATCGAACCTAAACGAACCGGGTCGACTAACATTCGTACCCCTACTCCTGAAACTAAAATATCTTATACATTAGTGGAGATTATTGTAACCTTCGTTAATAAACTCTCATTAAAATTAATATTTTTTTTTGTGGTGTTAAAGACATTTTAATAAACAAAAAATCAATATTAACGAATGAAATTTTACTTACACTTGAAATATCAAAATTATAACTCAAACATAATGTTAAATACAATATTAACTCTAGAACGCATATCCTTCGTCAGAAAAATGGCTGAGACTATCAAAAAAACTTAATGACGTCTGTTTGGATTTTCAAACTCAACTAATTCTCCCTATTTGATGATGACACTTAATATTTAATTATTTTTAATTTTGATTTTTTTTTTATGAAATATTACCCTTAATTTCAGTTCAATTATTTGCAGCTCTTTATTATTTTAGACATAACATACTAAAATTGATAAAAAGCACATTATATTTGTAGTTTTGGCAGAACTAAAATGAGTATGATTTGCATAAATTTGTAATTTGATAGATTCGACATATTTTTAAAACTAAAGTTAAAATGAAGTTAGAAATAAAATTTAAGCAACTGTATGAAAAAAAAAATTAAGGTAAATAACTCATGTAATGGAATGCTAGAAGCGGTTCTAGAAATTTATCTACTTGTTCTGTTGTCTACTTGATAATGCAATAAACTTATGTGGAAATACTTTTACAAGAAAAATAAAAGAAAATCTATTACTAATTAAAAAACGGCTTAAATAGTCATTTGGTCCTAGTTTTGGTTGATTTTTTTCACTTTGGTCCTATTTTTGAAATTGTTTTCAGTTTGGTCCTACTTTTTGTTATATTTTTTCAATCAAGTCCTTTTTGCTAACACTGTTAAAATAGTTAACGGATGTGAACAGTAACCGCCACGTGTCATTTTGTGATTTTTTTTATTTTTTTTTAATTTTTTTTAAAAATTTTTTTAATTTAAAAAAAAATGTACACGTGTCAAGCCCATATCATGCCACGTGTCATTTTTGTGATTTTTTAATTTTTTTTTTAATTTTTTTTTAAAATTTTATTTTTTAAATTTTAAAAAAATCCACGTGTCAAGCTAATATCATGCCACGTGTCAGAGTCAGTTTTTTATATTCAATTTGATCCCAATATTCGTTAATTGTTTTCAATTTGGTCCTAGTTTTTTTTTTAAATTTAACATTTTTGTTCCTCTCTGAGACAAAATTTTATTTGTATATATTAAAATGCATATTTTTGTTAAATATTTTTAATTTAGAATTAGCATTAGTTTAAAATTAAAACGAAAAAAAGCAATAACACCATTAATTTAAAATTTTAAGAGGTTAAAAATATTTAATTTTAAACCAACTCTAATTTTAAATTAAAAATATTTAATAAAAATATGTAGTTTAATAAGAATATTCATATAACTGCAATTAAGCCACATTTATATACAAATTATATTTTGTTTTTGGAGAGGAAAAAAAATACTAAACTAAAAAAAAACTAGGACCAAATTGAAAACAAATAACGAATATTAGGATCAAATTGAATATAAAAATATGATTCTGACACGTGACATGATATTAGCTTGACATGTGGATTTTTTTTAATTAAAAAAATTAAATTAAAAAAAATAAAAAAATAAAAATAAAAAATCAATAATGACACGTGGCATAATATGAGCTTGACATGTGTACATTTTAAAAAAAAATTTAAAAAGATTTTAAAAAAAATTAAAAAAAATTTAAAAATTTAAAAAAAATAATAAAAAGAAAATTTAAAAAAAAATCACAAAAATCACAAAATGACACGTGACAATTACTGTTCACATCCGTTAACGATTTAGACGGAGCTAACGGAAAGGAGTTGATTGAAAAAATATAACGAAAAGTAGGACCAAATTGAAAACAATTTCAAAAGTAGGATCAAAGTGAAAAAAGTCGACCAAAACTATGACCAAATGACTATTTAAGCCTTAAAAAAACTTATATATACCGTAAATAAATCAAGATACCTTTGAAATAAATTTTTAATTTTTAACTAATGAAAAAATTATAAATAAATTCATGAAAAATGTGTAACTTAAATCACGATAGCACGACGAATAAAAAAATAGTTCAAAATTAAAGATTTTAAATTATGATCATAATTTATTTTGAAAAATTACGAAAAAATCATCAAAAATAAAACGTGTGAAATAGAATTTTAGGAAGAAGGTGTTAGTACCATTTAAGAGCTCAAGAGAATAACTAATTAAATGTATGAAATATATGTAACTTTTCAAAATATTTAATTTTTCTCCTATTAAGAAAACTGTACACATTATTTAGCGAAATTTTGATTTTAATCTTTTGGAAATTTCATATATTTTCTTTGTAGTTTTGGATTGTTTGAGAATGAGTGTCACAGGCGGCGGTTGGACAACACCAAAACTAAAAGAAAAAAAAAAAAACTATTTTTAAATCTCTTTTAGTAATTTTAGGTAAAGAATGGTGTATGTGTGAAAGATGTGTATAGTGAATATGGAGTGCAAGGAATGAAATAATAGAACACACCCAACGAGGGAATATTGAAAATCTTTGAAAAAAACAAATTATTTCAATTTTTTTATTTATCATTAACTAAAACCAATTTTTTATTTTTTTATTTTTTTTCAAAAGTAAATTTATTTAAATAGATGAATTTGGATATTGACAACAATGATTCATTCGATGAGTCTTGCATATTAAAATATAGATTCATTCAACTAAGAGTAGAAGTATCACACTAGATTTGATGTCTTTAAGTTCTAGGTGCAGGAATCGACCTAGATCCACATACAAAGAACATTTTGAGAATGAGAACATTAAATGATTTACATATTAAATAAACAAGACAAGATGATAGTAATGTAGCAGAAAAAGATGATATAAAATCAAATTATAATCTATACACCACTTAATCTATATAATTACTACCATGTATATTACATATATTCTTTATCACAATCCAAAAACCTAAAAAGTAACTATCAATAGATTTTCATGAATACAACACTTGTTATATTACTAAGCACCAGCACTTGCTAGGACATGGTCGTTCATTTTTCTCTTCTTTCCTTCCTTTTTATTTTTTCTTCAGACTGCTACCACATCATCCCAACTCGCGTTGGGGTTTTCTCCTTGCAGTGTCGCTACTGAGGCCACTCTGGCGCTGCTATCACAATGTCGCGCTCTTATTTCCATTCAATTTCTCTTCTTCCTTATTGTTTTCCTTGTGTTGTTGGATTATCTTATTGTTGTTCTGTGTTGGTGGATTATTTTGTGCTGCTTATGGGTTTTGAATTGTAACAATGGATTTGTGTGTGATAATGGTTGTGGTTGGATACAGTGGAGTGGGGTAAAATGTGAGTATGTGATGAATATGAAGGTTCACGTTATAGCAAAGAAATTACAGTAGTGATAGAAGTAGTCGGTAGGATCACATATGCATATTAGGACGATATTTATCCTAACGAGCAATCATTTTTACACATATTCGAAGGTTCAGACCTTACCTTCTAGATTTTCTTTTCTCTAACACTTCTATTCCCTCTTCTATTTGTATTTTCATTCTGATTCGTATAATAAGCGTGTGTGGAATTGTCATACTGAGTATGGCTGTGGATGTATATGAAGAACCTTATATGATAGTGTAAATGAATGATGAGTTTCCAATTGAAAACCTTGAAGGGTTTTTTATTACGAAAATATATTTTAAAAAATGAATATCTCAGCATAATTTCATAAAATATGTGGGGTTATTTAATGGAATGAAGAGTTGAACTTTAAGTAGTATAGTCTTAACTATTGAACTGAAAAAAATTTGAAGTAGATGGTTTCTCCTCACATCTGCAATAAAATTTGAAGTGAACGGTAACAAAAGAAGGGTGAAAATGGTAGTGGAAAAGGAAGTGAGTGATAAGAAACACAAGATATATGGAATCATATCTCTCCCTATTATTGATTCAGAAATGGGGGACAGTGAATGTGTGTAGTGGACACCCAGAAGTCATAAGAAACAGAAGAAAATGATGGATGCTAAAGGCATCTTCTTCACTGCTGAAAGGATCAGAATGCTAAAATATGACCAAGGCCATGCAGATTCCAGTCCCCACCAGTACTGTTAAAAACATTACACTGTCCATAAATAGCACCAGAGTAGTTTCTGACAGTATACTACAAACAAAATTAGACATCAGAAACCTATGATGCAAAACAGAAAAGCCACAGCCAAAATGTTTCACCACTAGATTTTCATATCAAAGAGCAAAGTCTCCAGAATCACATTTGTAAAAGCAAATTGATCCATCAGAGATTATGTTTGAAAACCTGTGTTCTAGTAGTTAACATAGAAAGAACTCACGGAGCAACCAAGAATGATGACAATGCTATGAACTTCACTACTAAAATGGGACAGACTTCAACAACGGTTTTGTCAATTCTCTGTACTAAAAGAAAACCTCTCTTTTAAGCCATGATTGTGTATGCCATCATATTGACAAGATGGAGTTTTTTTTATCTGAACCTTGTTATAGATGCAAGATATGATAAAATACTGAATGAGGGGTAAACCAAGAACAAGGACCAGAAAACAGCTAACTTAAAGATTGAGATATCAGATATTTTTAGCATACAAAAAGATAGATTAACATTTGGTAGGCCTTTGAGACACGCACAAGGGAAGAAAAAGCAGCGTATGATGGAAAATGTTTGACCAAGGTAATTCATATGTAGTTATGAAAAGAGAGATGGGAATGCATGAAGAAGCAAGAAGGAAACAGAGTTACAAAATCCACCTTCCCTAAAAGACCTCACTTGATGGAAGACACATGCGCTACAGTATCAGTTTTTCTGTTTCTTGAGCTATATGTCTCCCATGGAGGAGACTTCCTGCTTCAATTCTATCTGTGCTTTCAGTATTATCAGTTCCCATCAACGCCATTGATTTATTAAAAATAGATAATGTTTAAAGTAAAAGCACATACAAGAGTAAACACCATTGATGCAAGAAAAAGAAAAAAAAAATGCAGACCAACCAGAAAATCAAATTACAAATGAGCCAAAGATGTCCATCAAACCAGCATAAATACTCATACTGTAGCTAACAAGTGAATGCTCACCAATCAACCAACAAGGAATGTGGGTTTTCCCCCAAACATGTGCTAGCTATCATGACATGAAGCAGTATCATGGCATGGATCAGTATAGACACTAAAAGGACACTTCAAAAGCCAGACAGCAAAAATGTGAATTTGCTGAGGAAAAGTGAGACATCCAACTTCATATTTCAACCAGTCTAGTGCATCCCTAGATTTTATCAAGCTTATCAGCCTTAATTGCAGGGTTGGCTTTTGCTATAGCCTCACGACCAACACTCTGATAATCAAAGGGGCAATCGTGTTTGTCAGAATAGCGATGCATTGCACAAAAGAGGTTCCCACATTTGCAGCTGAAACCGGTTAATCCAACACGCTTCCGGCAAGTGGCGCATCTGCTTGGACCTGTCTTAGCTTTCATCTCCAAATTCTGAGCAGAGGATGAATCTCCAGAAATCTCAGCAGAGACTGTCTTCATCTCCACATTTCCAACTTCAACATCCACAGAACCTACAGTCACAGCCTGCTTCCCGCTGCAGCCAGAACCGCCATTCACAATGTTCTCAACCGACGCTGCTGCAAGCTTGTCTTGTTCCTGCTTCAACAGCATGTCTTTGTAACATTTGGAGCACATATTCATGGTGGCAGCCCTTCCAAAGAAGCCACAATTGTTGATGCAAAGAATTGGCCTTTCTGGAGCCTGGCATCCTGTTTCATCGTGAGACTCCATTGTTTTATGACAACCTGCAACATATCAACTCAGCCTCTCTGGAAACTATGTGCACACAGAAAAACCTATTCCTTCACAAAAGATACAAACATTTGCACTATAACAACATAATCTAATACAGAACACCAACAGAGATGAAAGATACCGAATAAACACAAGGATTACAACAAGAACAATATGCAATACCAAAATCGTAACAACACAGATATCACCATGTCAGTAATCCATGTCAATCTCAACTATGAAGAAACGGGACCAACAGTATTGTTCTCATTTGGTCACAACTCCCAACTTTCTCCAAATTCGGCGTGCCCTTGGAACAAAAAACAACAACCACTCAACCCCTCTTGTTTTCAAAACCGTGATTATTTCAAATCAATCAAAAACAAGAAAGAAACAACAAGAACCCACGAAATCTACATGAACACCGAACCCTGAGTTCTAAATCCCAACCAACGCATCAACTAAAACCACTCCACTACCAAGTCAATCATGCAAACAAAACCCAACAACCCAACAAGCAAACTCACGCAAATAATTCCAGAAACGAAAGAACCCCACAAGCCACTGTCAGAAAAATTCAAACTTTAAACCACCATCATCACAATCAACCACCCCACCAAGAAAAAAAGATACCCAGTAATCCACACCGAAAAAGCGATGAAGCAGAAACCAAAAAGCACTAATCAAACTTCTGACCTGCGTGCTCCGTTTCACGGGTGCTGACAGCGTGATCAGGCAACCGCTGAGAGAAGAGAAATTAGAAAAAAATCAGAAGAAAGCGAGACGAAGTGAGAGAAAATAAGAAGAGAAATAATTGCGACCTTTATAGAGGAAAGAAGAGCAAAGAAAATTGATGATATTTAAAATTTTAATTAATTTAAAATTAATTAAATAATGAGAATAGAAGAAGAGGAAGTAACAGGAAAGTACAATGTTAAACGCCGCTAAAGAAAGAGCAAAGAGAAGAGAGAATGGGTTAGATTGGGTCGAATTTCGTGTCAAATAGAAAACGTTCGTGTTTGTTTCTATAAACCTTTTAATCAGCTAACTTCTTATTTTCTTTTCGCTAAGTCGGTGGTACTAACAAAACCATCCTTTATCTTTCTCCTAAATTACACCTTTGACATCCACGTCCACTTTTTCTTAACCAAATTGAAGTTTAAATGGGAAGGTTTTTTATTTGCTTTTGAAGTTGTTGTGTTTCAAGTTTACATTTGAAGTATATTTAAATTAATCTTTGATAGATATATTATCGATGGTTAACAATATTATTTTTTAATTAATACTAATCTAAAATATTTTTATCGATATTAATAAGACTATTTTTTAATCAATATGAATTATTTTTTATTAATATTTTTGGAATTTTTTTATTATTTTTCATATTAAATTTATTTCTCAGTCTACATTGGTTAGGAGTAGTCAATGCAACTAATCTCATCTTAGATTTTCTTTTTCTCTTCAATTGAAACTATATTTTTGTCAAATTTTACGGAGATTTTGTTGTCAATGTCACTTGTGTTAATACTTTTTTATCTAAAGCCATTACAATGTTCATAAGAAAAACTTTCAAACAACCTTGATTAAAATTGGTTGAAAAGTAAGTCTAAAAATAATATTAGCCAATATTATTAAAAGATAACCCAACATATGTATACATAAATAATTATGATTATTGTCAATTAAAAGTAAACTTAATTAATATTAATCAATAAAAATTCCTATTGCATTAACTAACAAAATATTGGCAAAATTTGATTGAAAAATAATCCCAACTAACGTCAATTAAAAAATAATAAGCAATGTTTTTGAATTATTAAATAGTGAAATATATTTTTATATTTAGTAATGATTAAAATATTTTGTCTAAATAAAAAAAAAAAATAAAATTTAATAATTTAAACTATTTTATTTCAATAAAATAATTTGAACAGAAAGCAATTTAAATTTAGTATATTTTAATTTTGTTAAAATTATGAAATCATGCTCACCAAAGTCAGGGATATGAACCACTAGACTTTGAGTAAATATGTATAAAAACTTGGTCCAGCATAATGTGATGAAGGAAATTGAGATGCATTCAAGAGATGAGCTTTATTGAATCGGTAGAAGTGATCTGTTAATGAGATTTCGAAATCCATTTAAATACTTACTCCAAGCTTGTTAACTTCCTTCTAATGGAATGGTTTATCTAACCCTTCGGCATAATTTAATATTATAATTAATTTTAGTATAAAATGTTAGCTTAATAAAATAGATAATGGGTCTTCAATCTTAAGAGTGAAAATTTTATTTTCCAATATTAACATTACTTTAAATCGCCAACATTAAATCAAGAGTTAATTATAATAATTACATTAATTTTTTAAGTTGAAAAAATTAAAATACTTACAGAAATTATAAAAGTGAAGACCTTCATAAAACCTAAATATTGAACTGAAACTTATGAAACCTCCTTATAATAAAATAAGACTCTAAAGCTTCTTACATAAAAATAAGACTATAAAAGTTTCTTATGAGGCCCTTCTATAGTAAATGCTTTAGTTCAATTATAAGGAAAGGCCCTTGATCTTGTATGACCCTAATGATGAAGGTTTTATTCAACTTGTGTTTCCTGATTTTCAGTATGCTTTTCTGGGGTTACTTATTTTGAGAACATCTTCTCTGACACCACGACTAGCCAGTTCATATCCCTTATTTTACTAATAGCTAAGTCAGATTCTTCAAATTATCAGCTTGTTCCATAGTGTACTTTTACTAATTGCTAATCAATTTTTATGTTTTCTTGTTGGAAAGTGTTGCAGAAGAATGTAATAAAGTATGATGCTGCTTTATCAGATCATTAAGTTTTGGGGAATCCTAGACACTAACAGCTGCATGGTTGTTATTACACAGGGATTTTCTTGAATGGTACTGGTAATGGAGAACTGCTTGTTCTCCAGGACAAAAGAAACGCTAAAAGGAATAAAATTCATATGTGAAAAACGCTCAAATATATATATATATA